>BNJT01000479.1_pt1 | contig 138482 bp, 217 predicted proteins | sample 8540491 | NCBI WGS metagenome assembly BNJT01 (sample SAMD00202455, study PRJDB9452) | human saliva metagenome | host: Homo sapiens | reverse complement strand
GGGATAAATTATCCATTACAAAATATTCCACCTTTACAAGTATTCAGTAATAAAGCTAGATCTTTATGATGTTTTTGGTTCTTCCAATGTTCAGATCCCTTTACCATAATGGGTAATAAAGATAGGGAAAGTCAGCACGGAATTCTTGACAAAATGGGCCGAACCAGCAGGATATATTCGGACAAAGCTGGAAACAGTAAAAATTTTTGCAGGGCAATGCAACTTTATTACCCGGTAAAGAAAGTGAGGAAAATGAGATCAATACCGTTTTGAATTTTTGAATGATAACAGCCTCCTATGGCTAAATGCCGCTACCAAATCATGCAAAAATGACTCCTATACTATATCAAAATATTGCCGATGAAAACGGCAGGGCAACATTTAATTCGAATTAGTGGCTGGGAAAAAGATTCGAGCACGCCTTTTGGGCAGAAGGACAACGACAAGATGCCGCATTCAGTACCGAGCCCTTTTATTGACAGCAGAAAATGTCATAACGCAGCCGATCAAAGCTCCCAAGGTATACGAAGTTAAGCTTCGGGAGACACAGAACAAAAACAACGAACCAGCAAACTACCGGCAGTGTTTTATGAAGTGCAGGCAGGAGATACGTGGGAAGAATTGCTAAAAATGCAATACTAATGCCTCGTCAATTAAATTTCTTAACAACTTACCCGATAGTACCTCGGAAGTTGGAGATGCGTTGCTGTTGCCACAGGGAGCAGAAAGACCATTGGATTCTGCAGCCCTTCGGATAAAGGAGTGATTGAGAGACCCTCAAATGAACCACAAAATGATTCGCTGAAAAGGTTTGGAGTGAAAAACACCGGACCAGAACAGGATAAACCATCTATATTGCCACAAGAGGTTGCTCCTTCTGTTGCTGAAAATCAGCCTGAGCATCCGCCTCACAATTGTGGAAAATAAGAAACCTGAAGCTAAGAAGAAAAAGGATCCGATTGGTGATTTGTTATTGGATGAAGAAAAATCCGAACAGGAAAAGGGTAAGCAATCCTAAATTACCACAAGAGGTTGCTCCTTCTGTTGCTGAAAATCAGCCTGAGCACATCCGCCTACAATTGTGGAAAATAGAAAACCTGAAGCTAAGAAGAGGATCCAATTGGTGATTTGTTAAAAATTGGATGAAGAAAAAATTCGAACAGGAAAAGGGTAAGCAATCTAAATTTCCACAAGAGGTTACACCTCCTACTGCTGAAAATAAGCAACCTGAGAAAGAGAGAATGCGAGAGGAAAGGGTCGTAGCTAATGAAAAACCTATAAATGGGTCATTTTCCAAACAGCAAACCCCACAGTTGATTACGATGGGACAAATGATGTGGCCTGATGTAAGTAAGTAAAATGCAGCCTATACTTGATGAGAAAGCTTAATGCTAATTTGGTTAATTATAAATTAGATACAGATCTCAGAAAAGGCTCACTTTTGCACAGTATATGCAAGAAGTTGGACCAACTTTTTAAATTAAGAGACATTTTAGCCTATAGCGCTCAAAATATTAATATTTTACGTATTATACATCCTTCTGAGGCTGAAAAAGATGCTAAATTGACTCCTTTCTCTTTAAAAAGAAAAACGATAGCAAATAAAAGCTTATATGGATAAGTGGAGATCTCCAATGTATCGGGTTGGTATACTTTATGATGGAGATGGATATAAGTTTCTAGGAGGGGGCTAAAAATGACTACAGGAAGAAAACAATTACAAAATTTGAATGATGTGTATCCATTGGCCTGGCCTGGAGAAAAATGTCAATTTTTAGAAACATCCCGAAATTATTAGAACAACCAAAATATGCTGTTCGTTCTGCTGCGTGCCTTTTGGAAAGGTAATAAATTATATGAGTTAGCAGATCAAGGAGCTTCCAAATGTTGTTGATAAAATTACGAGGATTACTAAATAGAGGACGGACTATGCACCAAGAAAGGCAAATTTTACCAATACCACAAAAGTATTTAGGTGAGTTATTTTCACTTTATATACAAAGTAATTGAAAATCTCGATGCTTTAGTGTGACATTTTAGGACTAAACTACTTCAACTTCTTTTTAAAAGGTTACGTCATCATGATTTTTATCATACCGATAATTCTGCTCATCTGGCTTTTAGCGTCGCCCAGGAAAACGACATCTGAGTAAAAATGATGGATCATGTGATGATCAGAATTACAAATTAAGCCTTTTCAAAACGAATGACGCTTTATCAGCATCACACTGATCACCATTCATCATGATAGACGAAATCAACGGAATAGATGGAATGGAAGAAATAATCCATAACACAATATATTGGTTAATGGGAAAAATATGAATTAAAGGTAGAGAGAGAATACAGTCCAAGTAGGAAAAATCAACTCTGGGAAGCAGTGAGAGAGTATTATAAGGATAATCTCCATCCTCCATTGCTTATTATTTCTATTTTCAGAGGAGTTTGTTGTTACCTCAACCTGAGGGTAAAAGATTATACGATTCATTTATATAAAATTCTAGCGAAAGGTGAAGAAAGCTAGTAAATTTGCCAAATTATATCTGTAGATCATACTTTTAGGTAAAATGTTTCAGGATATGATGGGTGGCTCTGATGTACAAAACAAAATTTAAATTAAAAATATCAGGGAAATAAAATATTTAAAGAGCCAGCAAAAGCTCTCTCTTGTTTAACAGCAAAATAAGTCAGGTACATGAATTTGAGTTGAAACACAGCGATCTATCAAGGTCGTCTGAAAGTTTTCAGACGACCTCTTCTAATAATAGCGTTCATCTCATGTCTGCCTGTCAGACGACCTTTGCTTCATATCCGTTACAATATCTGTTTTAGCCCCTGGTATCCGTTCCATGAAAACTCTGTTTCGTTGTTTCCCTGCCACTGTTTGCTTGCGCTGTTGCCTTTTGGGGCTTCTTGGTGGTGATGGTGGTTTCGCGCCATTGGTGGCGATGGCGGCTTATGACGGGTCGGCTTGGTCGTTGGTATTGGCTGATGATTATATGCAGCATCGCTTGGTTTTGGACAGTGGTTCAGGCGCGGGGTCACTTGTGTGCTGGTTTTGCTGCTTGGGGATTTCCGGTGCGTGTGGTCGTTGGCGAGGTTGTCGTTTCGCGGGCGTGAGATGATTTTGCGGCTTTTGATGCCGCTTTGCTCAGATGCTGACTTTGGTGGTTGGGGTCGGCGTGCTATCAAGATCGTCTGAGACCTTTTGCAAAATACTACTCTCTTCACCTTTTCGCTGACAGCCAGAACCCAAACACAGGTTTTCGGCTATTTCCACTCCCCAATACCTCCTGATTTTACTCAATCCTTAATCCCCTTGGATACCCTGATTAATCAGGCATCCGGGCCGCTCTTTTAGGCAGGCAACAGGCACACTCAGCCTGTTAGCCGCTTTCAACAGGTTCAAACACATCGCCTTCAGATGGCTTTGCGCACTCACTTTGAGCAGCCCGAAAATAGGCTGCCCGGGCGTAGCGGAATTTACGGTGCAGCGTACCGAAACTCTGTTCGACCACATAACGGGTCTTCGACAAATATCGGTTGCGTTTGGTTTGCGCTTCCGTCAGCGGACGGTTGTGGTGGGCTTTTGCGCATAATGCCGTCCGGCAACTGATGGTCTTTCAGATGTTGCCGGTTTCCTTACTGTCGCAGCCTTTATCGGCATAGACGGTCGTATCTTTGGCTATCCTTCCAGCAAAGGCAACAGGTGGTTGCACTCATGGGTATTGGCAGGGGTGATGTGCAGTTTCTCGATATAGCCTTCCTCATCGGTACGGGTATGTTGTTTGTAACTCGAGTTTGTAGAGTGCCGTTTTTCTTTCGTCCAGCGGGCATCGCTGTCCTTACTCGGTGTGGTTTGGCCGCTGACTTGTCCTTCTTCATCGACTTCTATGGCCTGACGCCGTTTGCTGCCGGCGGTCTGAATAATGGTGGCGTCAATGACGGCGGCGGATGCTTTTTCTACTTTTTAGGTCGGTCAGTTGGCGAGTTAATCAGTTCCAGCAACTCGGACGGGGTGTTGTCTTACGCCAGCCAGTTGCGGTAGCGGCATAAGGTGCTGTAATCGGGGATGCTCAGTTCGTCAAAACGGCAAAAACAGGTTGAAATCGATGCGGGTGATGAGGCTGTGTTCGAGTTCGGGATCGGAAAAGGCTGTGCCAGTGCCCGAGCAGGACGGCTTTGAACATGGACAGTAGGGGAAGCGGTCGATGTGTTCGGCGATCATAGGCTTATATGGTTTGTTGGAAGAAAGTACTCATGGGAATCCCCTAAATGTCTTTGGGGAATTTAGGGATGCAAAAGTCTTAAGCTGTAGCCGCTATGCTGTCATCCAAAGTGACGTATATATTACCGCCGCCAAAGGCTTGGATCCCGCCACTGGTGGAATTGGTGGGATTAAGCTCGAAAAGCCGTCTGAACAGTATGCCATTGGCTGCTTATACGCAGGTAGTGGAGTAAAGTTTGGTATTCTGAAATTCAATGCATATTTGGCCATAAAACGCACCTTGACCTTGGCAGTTGGAAGGATGTTCAACTTTTTAAAGGTGTAGTTCACTTCCATTCAGACGGCCTTTCCACCACCAATCCTCCCCAGCTTGACTGCCGTTCAAACATACCATACCCACCCCATCGTCATCTTGAAATACCTGCCATGACCGCCCGCACAACTCCTACCTACCTCACCTTCGCCCGATTCTCCCTCCCTCCGTCAAATCCTTCACCGCCTCCGAAGCCGCCAACACCGCCTACCGCGTCGAAAATCACCGCCACCTCCACCGATTCCTCACCGCCTCTCTTCCCTACCTCAACCAGCGCGCAACGTTTTAAATGTCCGCAGGAGGCCGGTATTGTCCGAAGTGCCGCCGCCTTTTCAGCCGGTTCGGACGAATCTCCGGCGAAGCAATGGCAGGGCATTATCACCATGCGAGAAACTGTCCGTCTCCAAAGACGAAACCGTTTACTCGCTTCAGTATTTAGAGCCAGCTTCGCGGCTCTTAAAGCATTTCCAATCCTCCCGACTGTTTCAAAACCAAACCGTCCCCGACATCGTTGCCGCCGTCTTCGTGACCAACTCAGCTTCTCCGGTGTCGACTACCGTTTCAGCCGCAGCTACACCGTACGCGAGCTATGACCCAGTATCTCGAAAGCGACTGCGCCTTTATCAACCGGTTCACGAGAAGAAGGCATCTGGATAGCCTCGAACAGGAAATGAGCAACATGGCGATGTGGTCGTCTTCGGCGACAGTCGAACACTACTCATGGACCAAAGCCTGCCCGTTTCACCGTCCCCATGCCGGACTGGAAGCGTCGGTACCGAAGCGCTGTTCAACTTAAGCATCCGCCACAACCCTGTCGTCGGCGGCATACGCAGTGCCGACTACAACTACCGCAGCGCCGATACTGACCTCTTTGCCGAAAACCGACAACAAACAATCCGAAGAGTCCGCCGACAACACCGTCTTACTGGGCGAGCAACAACACTGACCCATCCCAAAACTGACGAAGCTGAAGTTCAGACGACCCGCTGAACGAAGCCGTCCTCTGCCGCCAAACCGTTGCCAACGGCAGCGCGGCAATGTCGTGCCCTCTCCCGATGAAAGTGTTCCAAAACCGATACCGCCTTCCCCGAAGCACCCGACGGCTGGCTGGTACTTTCCATGGAACACAGCGCAGCCGCGATAGCGCCTCACAATCTCCATACCTTTACCGCCATACCCGCCCAACACACCTTCCGTCCCGAACGCACACGCGCCTCAGAGCGCCGGCACACCGCCTGCGCCGGTAACCGCGGCGGGAGAACTGCACCTCACGCCTCACATCGACGATACATTACGGGCGCTACCGCGTCAAACCGCCGTCTGACGTGACGAATGGAGCGGCGGCGAAAGCCGTTCCCGTCCGACTGGCCAAACCCTCCTCGCGTCCTGAATACGGCATCCACTTCCTGCACATCGAAGGCACCAGCACGCGTTGTCTTCGTCCAAGGTAATCCTGACCGCCCGTATATCTCCTCCGGCGCTCAGCGCACGACAGCGGCCCATCCCGGACCACATCCCTGCCGCCGACTGGAAACACAAGGAACGTCATCCGAAATCAAGGAACAACAAACTCAGGATGGAAGACCAAAAGGTCAGGAAATCACATCAAACTCAAGCCACCGACTCACTCAGAAATCCCAACTCAACCCCGGCCGCAGCATCGTCGACAGCGTGGTAGGCAAAACGCGGAGAGATCGGCGAAGGCTTCGAACTCACAGAACCGACGGTATTGTGCTGTACGGCGCGGTAAAGGCACACTTGTCAGCGCACAGACCAAGAGACGCCACTGCAAAGTGCTGGATATGACGTGATGCCATCGCCCCAACTCGAACAAGCACTTCCTCTGGGCCACAGCCTGAACAAAGCCGCCCAAACCGCCAACAACCACCACACCGATGAAGAAAACTGTGTGTCACGTCTGAGAGACGCCCCCAAAGACCCACCCGAGAGGCAGGACTAATCCAAACCGCTCGCCGGTATTGCTACCGCGACACAACAGCCAACCGCACACCGCCATCGAAAACATCCACCTCACGCGCGGCAACGCATACCGACATCACTGCGGACAAAGCTCTGACCGCCCGGCGGCGTGTAGAGAGTCTCAACCGCACTTGGTGCAAAGCAGCGGCATCAAGGTGCAGGCCAATCAGGGCGCAGTCACCGTACACAGGCACAGAACGACGAATTGCAAATCTGAACGCCTTTGAGTACGCCACTGGACCAGCAGTTCGAAAGTCACCAGCGGGCGAAGGAAGAGTGACATTGATTGACGTAAGGTGCGTATAATCGCTTCAGCAACGGGGAGGCTGACATCGGGGAGTCCGAAGGCGTGCGGGGTGAGGGCGCTGGTGGGTGGTGGGGGCCCAAGGAGTATAGTGCGAAAATGTTTAATAAATGAAAAATATTAAAGGAGAGCTCAATTCTAGAATATATAGATGTATATGGAAACGTTCCTGATGGTGAACCCATTTCTACTTTTTATCTACAAACAAGGAGAGAAGACAAGTTAGTTACTTTGGATCAATCGGGGAAAAAGGAAAGAAAATATTAACTTTAATATGTTGACATTAAAGCAACTCCAAAAAGAGAGGAAAATAAATGGCAAAGAAGGATAATCACCTCGAAAGAAAACCCTGTCGGCAATGAAAGAAACACGCTGCATTTATATTCCTGGTCAGCCTGTAAAGAATATTATGCCCGTGTGACTACAAGATAGTGCGTTGGGATCGGTCAGGGAGGTTATTTTTAATTTCACCGTTAGACTGTTTACCAGCATCACTATGAGATTGAGACCTTTGCAAAAGCCTTTTCTCCTCCAACAGCCGAAGCCCAAAACACAGGTTTTCGGCTATTTCCAATCACTCCCTAATTCTACCCAAATACCCCTCTAATCCTGCCGGATACCCGATAATCAGGCATCCGCCGTTTTTAGGCGGCAGCAGGCACACTTAGCCTGTTAGCCGCTTTCTCAAACAGGTTTAAAACATATCGCTCTTCAGATGGCTTTTGCGCACTCACTTTAATCAGCCCGAAATAGGCTGCCCGGGCGTAGCGGAATTTACGGTCAGCGTACCAAAGCTTGTTCGACCACATAACGGTGTTTCTCGACAGATATCGGTTACGTTTTGGTTTGCGCTTCCGTCAGCGGATGTTACGCTGGGCTTCTGAGCGCATAATGCCGTCCAGCAACCGATGTTCTTTTCAGGTGTTGCCGGTTTTCCTCACTCGTAGCCTTGTCGGCACAGACGGTCGTATTCACTATACCTTCAGCAAAGGCAACAGGTGGTTGCACCTGCGGTATTGGTGGAGTGATGTACAGTTTTCGACATAGCCTTCCGCATCGGTACGGGTATGTTGTTTGTAAACGAGTTTTAGAGGCCGCTTTTTCTTTGTCCAACGGGCATCTTTGTCCTTACTCGGTGTGGTTTGGCCGCTGACTTGTCCTTTCATCGACTTCATGGCCTGACGCTGTTTTGCCGTCGGCAGTTTGAATAATGGTGGCGTCAATGACGGCGGCGGATGCTTTCATTTTTAGGTCGGTCAGCTGGCGGTTAATCAGTTCCAGCAATTTCTGACAGGGTGTCGTCTTGCGCCAGCCAGTTGCGGTAGCGGCATAAGGTGCTGTAATCGGGGGATGCTCAACTCGTCAAAACGGCAAAACAGGTTGAAATCGATGCGGGTGATGAGGCTGTGTTCGGAGTTCGGGATCGGAGAGGCTGCAGCCATTGTCCGAGCAGGATGGCTTTTAAACATGGACAACAGCGGGATAGGGGACTACCGCGGTGGTCTCTAAGGGTAACGGGTTCTTTGACGATTCAGGTATCATCGTTTGATCGGCTGCCAATCAATCACCTGATCCAATCTCCAAATAGCGGGAAGCGGTCGATGCGTGGCAATCATGGCTTGAGACCTTTGCAGCTTTTCCCTCCAACAGCCGAAGCCCAAAACACAGGTTTTCGGCTATTTCAATCACCCTAATTCTACCCAAATACCCCCTTAATCCTTCCCGGATACCCGATAATCAGGCATCCAGGGCCGCTCTTTTTAGGCGGCAGCAGGCACACTTAGCCTGTTAGCCGCTTTCAACAGGTTTAAACACATCGCCTTCAGATGGCTTTGCGCACTCACTTTAATCAGCCCGAAATAGGCTGCCCGGGCGTAGCGGAATTTACGGCGCAGCGTACCGAAGCTTGTTCGACCACATAAACGGGCTCTTCGACAAATATCGGTTACGTTTGGTTTGCGCTTCCGTCAGCGGACGGTTGCGGCAGGCTTTTGCGCATAATGCCGTTCAACAACTGATGCCTTTCAGATGTTGCCGGTTTTCCGCACTGTCGTAGCTTTGCCGGCATAGACGGTCGTACCTTCGGCAAATGCCTTCCAAATAGGGGACAGATGGTTGCACCTGCGCGGCATGGCAGGGAGTGACGTGCAGTTTCTCGATACAGCCTCTCATCGGTACGGGTATGTTGTTTTGTAACCGAGCTTTGTAGAGGCCGTTTTTCTTGTCCAACGGGCATCTTTTGTCCTTACTCGGTGTGGTTTTGGCCGCTGACTCTGTCCTTTCCTCGTCGACTTCTGCGGCCTCGACGCTGTTTGCCGCCGGCAGTCTGAATAATGGTGGCATCATCGACGGCGCGGATGCTTTCTGCCTAGGTATCGGCCAGTTGTCGGTTAATCGTTCCAGCACCGGACAGGGTCGTCTGCGCCAGCCAGTTGCGGTAGCGGCATAAGGTGCCGTAATCGGGGATGCCTCAGTTCGTCAAAACGGCAAAACAGGTTGAAGTCGATGCGGGTGATGAGACTGTGTTCGAGTTCGATCGAGAGGCTGTGCCATTGTCCGAGCAGGACGGCTTTGAACATGGACAACAGTGATAGGCGGGACTTGGCCCGCGGTGCCTCTAAGGTAACGGGTTCTTTGACGATTCAGGTACTGTGTCGATCGGTTGCCAATCAATCACCCGATCCAACTTCAATAGTGGGAAGCGGTCGATGTGTTTGGCAATCATGGCTTGTGCGGTTTGCTGAAGAAGGTAATCATGAGAAATCCCCTAAAATGTCTTGGTGGGAATTTAGGGATTTTGGGAATTTTGCAAAGGTCTCGGCTTGTGTGCATGGTTGAAGAATGGTGTTTATGGGAAACTCCCCAAATGTCTTGTGGGACTTTAGGGATTTTGGGGATTTTGCAAAGGTCTCAGATTATAAAATACAGTAGTTCGACAGATATCCGTGATTATGGAGTTTTTGATTTAAAGACAAAAACATATACGAGAATATTTCTCGTTAAACCGGGTGAGCCTTATAGGGTACATGTTAGCAGATTTTTCAAAGCGACATTTGTTGTAAAGGCAATGGTAAAGTTCTGGTATGTATACCCAATGGATATGGATCCCAAGAGATATGGTTTAGAGCCAGAGTTATGGATCGAACCTTTACATATAGGTTTTAATGATAGTTGTTCATCATGATCCGATGGGGCTCAATACTAATTATCATAAACAATCTTCATATGATTGGCTAAAAATTTACCTCAGTTTAAAATATAAAACGCCACAAAACTCATTTATTCCACAAGATATAAAAACATCGTTTGTTGAGATAAGTAACATTCCTAAAGCAAAACATGGGATTGTATTTATCTATAAAGCAAAGAAGGATCGGCCAATAACATGGAGAGATGTAGACCAACACGAAATTACAGTTAGAGAATTGGAATCCAGGCTTGAGAAAACAGATTGGGAAGAGTTTAGAAGGTGATCATGCTGTTATTAACATCATGCTCCAGAGGCGGCCTCAGCATTTGGGGAAACTGATTTTGACAATTAAAAATAGGCATTGGAGTGATTTTCTTTTAGAAAACTACAGATGAAATGGATCAAAAATGGCAGAGATTCCTATTTGGCAATTTGCTTTAAAGGATATAATAGACCTTTTAATAAAACTACTACAGGACTTGGGAATGATGTTGTCAAAAGTTTTACTGGTGGAGTTCATATTAAAAAAAGTCATAGAATTTGGGCCACTTTTTAAAGAAGCATCAAAGGTCTCCTCTGTAGCCATAAAGGTATGAAGGCTTCCTGCTGTCGGTTTGATAATTGATCGAATTGGTGATTACAATACGGTTATGATGGATGAAAAAGGTAGTAAGGATATCGATGAACTATTAGGTAGAGCAGGAGCTAGCATAGAAGGCAGCAGGAGTTGGAACAGTAGCCTCCACCTTAGTTTTAGCTACACTTTATGAAAGGCTTTTTATTTGTGGGAACAACAACCCTATAGGTGTGGTATTACTTTATAGGTGCCTCTTAGTTGTGGCTACTGCTTATTTAATTTCTAAAGCGATCTGGAAAGGTAAAGGATGCGATATTCCAATAATAAAGAAGTTACATTATTCATACTAAGTAATGTAGAGAGGTAAAAATGAGCCATCATTGTGAGATATTTATGTGATGATGTCTGCATGTATGCATACAGGTATACTCCGGTTTAAGAGACTATGGCAGTAAGGAAATTATTTTATTATCCTACTTTTTAGTTTGTTCTTCATTTATATATATTTATTTCCTCTATAGATTGATAATATTTTTACGTAAAAAAGAATACTATATTATTGTCTCCGTTTATAAATTCTATATTTTTTGAATTTGGGAGTTATTTTTAAATTTTCTTTTTCTTATCGAGTAGCATTATTGTTGCTTATATTTACTTTAGAGATTTATTCAATATTTATCTTATTTGGATTTCAACTCATGTCAGTATGTTTTTCCTATGAAACGGATATAAATGAAATGTTAAATATGAGTATAAGTAATTTTTAATTTTTAATAAAAGGAAAAGGAGTAAAGGCAATACTATATATATACACTACCAAGTTTTTAAAACTGGTTGCTAGATTATATTATCTATCTTCCCACTGTTTAGGTATTTTATTAATGCTATATGCAGTTATGCAAAGAGGGTCACTCAGAACTCTCTGAAAACATGATTCGAGGAATACTGATTCTGTCAGCTATATATATTCTGAATTTTGTTATCTCATATGGGTTAAATATTTTATTATATATAAAAACACAATATAATCATAAGGCCATCCGCTAAATTTCGGATGGCCTGATACGTTGGCAAAATTTCCACCCGATTCTCCTCCCTCTCGTCAAATCCTTATGAGATTAAGAGAAAATTAGTGGGGCCACTTAATAGTTCACAAAACTGGCTAAATATTGCGCCAAATCATTTGGTTCCTGCCTTTGCAGATACCGGAAGGATTTTAAAACCACTGTTGCTGATGGTTTTCTATGGACCTTCTAAATGCAGGTTGCAAAAGTCAACCAAAAACGCCCGTGCAACTTTGGAAAAATAAGCTGCCAACAGTGGTAAGAAAAGGCGGATAAACGTAAAATCGGCTGTTTCCAAACCGGGCAAGATCGAACGGGCAAAACGTAAAAGGTGATCAGGAATATCAGAAATTTGAAAAAGGACTATTACCATCAATTAAAAACAGGAAGAAGGCTTAAATGGTCTAACAATTGATGAATATCTGCAGGAAGGGAAGCTTATAAAAAGAATGGACGTGGGGCGGTGGGTCTCAAGCTGATACAAGAAATATTTATCAGAATAAGATATCGACATCTCTCAGAGAATCATATCAAAAAACAGGGTAAGTCCGTAGAAGAGAGCCAGAACACTTGCTGATCACAAGAACCAAGGCAATTATGAAAGAGCTGGATGCACTCGATAACCCTGATATGATTGCCGGAGGTAAAAGATGTCACTGAAACGTTTAGGCCGTAGTGATGTCAATCGCTCCATTGGCGGAAACTGGAATCAAAAGCCCGGATAGCAGGGAAGCCGGAGACTACAGAACCCGCTTGAAGCAGCTTTAGATGATTACGCCAATGAAAAACGAAGAAAAAGCATGGGGGAAATGTCAATATGAATGCAGAATTTAACCGTTGTCCAACATAGAAGGATTAATCGTATGAATCTATTCAAACATACTGAAGGCTCAAAAATATTTTTGAAGATTTTGGAATGCCATTTGCTTCCACGCCGGTTTCAACTGAAACCTTGGCCAAATATCGCGGTAAATTGCCTCGACCGTTTGCTGGAATATTGGCAGGAATTTGTTTCTGCGGATTTAAGGACGGAATATTTTGGCTGACCAATCCGGAAGACTACGAGGACATTTTTGGCAGAATGGGTTGCCGGAAGATGAATTGAAAAAGAAAAACATTATGTGATTGCCCGTTCAGGATTTGGGGAGCTGTTTGTGTGGAACAGCAATTTAGGAACCCAATATGAGCTTGATCCAATTAGAGGGGTGGATATTTAAAAGGGATACTGATTTCAGCGATTGGATTCGGGACGGGGAGACGGAGAAGTGATTGATGGTTTCTTCGGCTTCCAGGTATACGAAGAGTTGGATACGCAAGACAATGATGGCAATCCGCTCTTTCAACGCTGTGTCGAATTATGGGGTCCGCTGGCAGAAAATGAGATGTTCACCTTGCTCCATATCCTTTTTATCAGCGACAGTAAGACGCTGGATGCAATTCGTAAGGTAGATTTATTTATTAATTTTGACATTGTAAGGCAAATGAAAAGAACTGGAGATTTTAACAACAAGGGATTTGTTGAGAAAGGGTTGATATTTGATAGGGGGCCGTCTGAAAACCTTTCAGACGGCCTCTTTTTCCAATAACGGTTGTTTTGTTTATATGGCTAAGCAGCTGATGATTACGCCAATGAAATGAAGAAAAGCATGGGGAAAATGTCAATATGAATGCAGAATTTAACCGTTGTCCGCCATAGAAGGATTACATATGAATATATTCAAACACACCGGAATACTCAGAATATTTTCTATTTGAATGCCATTTGCTTTCACTGCCGGTTTCAGCTGCTGGAAACCTTGGCCAAATATCGCGGTAAACGTGCCCGACCGTTTACTGGAATATTGGCAGGAGTTTGGTTTCTGCGGATTTAAGTGACGGACATTTTGGCTGACCAACTCGAAAGACTATGAGGACATTCCCAGCAGAATAAGGGTTGGAAGATGAGTTAGAAAAGCAATCCCATTAAGGTGGATTGCCCGTTCAGGAATGGTGATCTCGTTTGTGTGGAATTAGCTGAACTTGGTAATGTACTGCAGATTATTGGGTGTGGGGATGGATATCTAAACGTGATCCTGATTTCAGCGATTGGATTCGGGACGGAAGAGACGGAGAAGCGTGATTGATGGTTTCTTCGGCTTCCAGGTATAAGCAAAGAGTTGGATACGCAAGACAATGATGGCAATCCGCTCTCTTTCAACGCTGTGTCGAATTATGTCCGCTGGCAGAAAAATGAGATGTTTGCCTTTGCTCCATGGTCCTTTTATCAGCGACAGTCAGACGCTGGATGCAATTCGCAAGGCAGATATATTTATTAATTTTGACATTGTAAGGCAAATGGAAGAACCGGAGATGAATAATGGCGATTTGTTGAGAAAGGGTTGGGTATTTGAGCGAGGCGTGCCGCCGTCTGAAAGGCTCAGACCGGCCTTTCCAATAACGGTTGTTTTGTTTATATGGCTAAGCAGCTTGGATGTGGATTACGCCAATGAAATGGAAGAAAAAGCATGGGGGAAACAAGTCAACATGAATGCAGAATTTAACCGTTAACCGCTGGGTGCGTAGTTTGTAAGACGCGCCCAAAGGTCGCGGGATAGACGGCATACGGTGCAATCCTAATCCACCGCCGCCGTATGTGGTAACGTAGAAACAAAATTTCGAACGGATGCAGATCAGTATGTGGACAGCGATCGGACGCCGACGAGGGCGAAGAGCCCTTAGGCTTCAAGGTTTCTGGCAACGTTAAAAGTAGTGGAAGACAGATGAGCTAGATCAATGGGTTAATGATAGATTAGAGAAGGAAATTAGATAAGGGCAAGCGATGTCCGTCAGGGCTGCATATGAATGGCTGATGATAGTCGGGCCGGACGGCAAAAATAGGAAGCCATCCATAAACTCAACCCGTGCAACTGAATCAAACAGACAGTCAAAACCTTAAGAAGGAAAACAATGTGCGAATTCTGGAAAACAAACGGGCTATTTATCTGACAGAGAAACTTCTTCATGTCAGCATGAAGAAGATTTGCCAGTGAAGATGTCTAACCAAAACACCCCAACGATCTTAGATGACCCCTGATTATGGGCAGGAGGCGTTATCACGCGGCTTGAGAGAGTTGGAACTCGAACATCAACCGCTATGCGTTACCGCCAACCTCTATTCCGCAGGCCTTCCCATGCCCGAAGTCGTTTCCGCCACCCATGAGCTATGCCGTCGAACGCTTCCACAAGCATTTCCGATATTGATTTCCCGAAGACAAGCTGCAAACTGTGGGAAGCCGATTCCTACGCTCTACACCCTCTGTGGCTGCTGGGGCTGGCGTATTGTCCAGCAACCATAAAGAAAGCTCTCAACCGCATCCCTGGCTGGCTTTCTTTCGCCCGATTTGGACGAGGTGGGCCCGGAGAGGCTGCATCCTTGGCGGTGCATCGCCAGCGGATGCGCCGATGAAGGCTTCGCTGGACGGTCGGATATCGCAGAATTCAGCGCCCTGAACCGTCCGAAAAGCGTCTATATGCTGATACCCGACATCAGTCCATCCGCCCAAGAACTGACAACCTGTTTCACGCCTCGGGTATTCCTCGCGCAGGCTGCTGCAGGACCATCTGAAAGGTTGGTACAAAAACCAACAAGGATACTGTATTGGTATGATTATCATAAGGTTAGGGATGGAGAATTGTTCTTTCGGCTACTGGGCATTTGCAGAACCGCCATCTTAATACCCTGCTGCTTCCATGCAGATAAGGCGCCGTCAAACCCTCAAAGGCAAATGAGTTTTCTATCCGAAGCGACTATATCGAATATGCCTGCAAACACGGGTTTGCAGTATTGGATGGCATAGATGGCATGAGAAAGGCCGTCTGAAAAGGACCTTCAGACGGCCTCACCACTCAACTTCCGCTTGACCACCCACAGCCCACCAACTATACCCACCATCGTCATCTTTGGAACACCTGCCATGACCGCCCGGCCAATCCCTACCTTCTCACCTCACCTCGCCCGATTTCTCCCATCATCACTTTCAGTCCGCTTCCTCTCACCGCCGCCGAAGCCGCCAACACCGCTCTGCTCGCCCAGTCGAAATCACCGCCACCTCCACCGATTCCTTCCTGCCGCTGTCCCTCCTACCTCAACCAGCGCGCAACGTTTGAAATCCAGTCCGCAGGAGGCCGTATTGTCCGAAGTGGTCACGCCTTTTCAGCCGGTTCGGACGACAGCGTAGCAATGGCAGGGCATTATCACCTCATGCGAGAGAAACCGCGTCGGTTTCAGCTGCAAACCGTTTACCGCTTTAGTTTTTAGAGCCAGCTTCTGCGGCTCCAGCATTTCCAATCCTCCTGATCGCTTTCAAAACCAAACCGTCCCCGACATCGTGTTGCCGCCGTCTTCAAACACCACGGCCTCTCCGGTGTCGACTACCGCTTTCCAGCCGCAGCTACCCTCGTCCGCGAGTATGTGACCCAGTATCTCTGGAAAGCGACTTCGCCTTTATCAACCGGTCCAGGTGGGAGGAAGAAGGCATCCGGTAGCGCTTCTCGAACAGAATGAGCAATGCTATGGCGATGTGGTCGTCTTCGGCGACAGTCCCGGTCCACTACTTCCGCGACCAAAGCTCCGCCCGTTTCTACCGTCCCCATGCCGGACTGGAAAGCGCCGGTACCGGAAGGCTGTTCAATCCTAAGCTATCCGCCACAACCCCCGTCGTCGAAGGCATACGCAGTGCCGACCACAACTACCGCAGCGCCGATACCGACCTCCTTTGCCGAAACCGACAACAAACAATCCGAAGAGTCCGCCGACAACACCGTCTTACTGGGCAACACAACACCTGGGACTCCATCCCAAAAACGATCGACGAAGCCGGAAGTTCAGACGACCCTGCTGGAACGAAGCCGTCCTCTGCCGCCAAAAACGCTGCTAACGGCAGCGGCAACGTCACTGCCCTTTCCCGATGAAAGCGGTTCCAAACCGATACCGCTCTTCCCCGAAGCACGACGGCATGGCGTACTTTCCATGGACACAGCGGCAGCCGCGATAGCGCCTACACCCATACCTTTACCGCCATACCCGCCCATCACACCTTCCGTCCCGAACGCACCACGCGCCGCCCTGCTATCGCCGGCACTGACTGCCCGCACGGGTAACCGCGGCGGGAGAACCGCACCTACGCCTACATCGACGCGACATAAGCGCACGCGTCAAACTGCCGTTTGACTGACGAATGGGAGCCCCGGCGGCGAAAGCCGTCCCGTCCGACTGGCCAAAACCTCATGCCGGTCCCGAGCACGGCATGCATCCACTTCGCACGAAGGCACCAGCAGCGTTGTCTCTTCGTCCACAGGTAATCCTGACCGCCTGTATATCTCCGGCGCTCGCGCACGACAGCGCCCATCCCGACCAGCCATCGGACGAACAATACACAAGGAACGCTCATCCGTACCAGCGAACAACAACAAACTCAGGCAGGAAGAAAGACCAAAAGGTCAGGAACACATCAAACTGCCACCGACCAACACCATCCCAACTCAACCTCGGCCATATTGCAGCCGACTCAAAACCGCAACAACGTACGCGGAGAGACGACGTTTCTTGAACTCAGAACTCGACGCTGAGCCGTACGGGCGGGTAAAGGTATCTTTATTAGCACTCGAGCAGTAAAAGTCGACGTGATAAAGTATTGGATATGGACGTGAAGCATTGGAGAAGTTGCGTCGAGCTGTTGAAGAGGTTGAAAACCCACAATGCAATACAGGCAGCTTAGAGCGGAGTTAGCCGACATAGAGGATCAGAAAACCAGTTAACAAATGTCTATCAACAACTGCAACAACAGGCTCATCGTGTTGAGTGCGCCCGATGGAATTGCTGCAGTTAGTTCGGGTAGGCATGCTAGCTAACAACAGAAACAATCTTTACAAGTTAGTCAGAATAATACCGATTTGCAGTCCATGAATAATCTAACTGCTTCTGCAGAGATCAGTTTATATAGTTATAACGGTGGAATGCAAATTTACCTCGTCGAGACAAGATATTGATATTCAGGCTCAAGGTGGAGAATTAAAGCCGTACTCTAAAGGGTAGATGCTGATGAGTACTGATAATAAAATCGTTTTGGCAGGGAAGGAAGAGATTTTTATTGACTAGTGGGTACAGCTTATATCCGTATCAAGGATGGAACACTGAAAATGGGATCTCCAAATCAGATTTGGCACAGAAGTGAGGCCTTATAGAAACGGGGTGGAATACGTTGATTATAGTTACCCCAATTTTCTGAAGCAGTTTGTAAAGAATGTTTGAAGAAAGCCTTGAAAGTGGAAGCCCACTGGCGGGAGGGAATAATGCATTATTTACATTCAGCCCTGATATTGAGGTGATTGAGGAGGCAATTAGTTGGGTTAGGCAGAAAAGTTCATGAGACCATTGTCCTTGGTTGATGGCCCCATGTTAAATGATGATGAGCGGGCAATTTCTCGAATTAGCCGGTCTTTTCTCGATTATGCAGCAGTGGGCACATATTTTCCGACATAGAAGAATTAGGGACTGCTTTTTATTCGTGCAGAACACCTATCTTTGGATGTGGAATGGTTATGGATATTTTGAAGAATTATGGCAGAATTACCCCTTTATCAGTTTTATACGGATAAAAACAACGCTCCCAATAAGTGGCCAGATATTTTAACTTGGATAGCAAACGTACATACAGAAGAAGGATTGGCATCACTGTTGAGATATTTCGATATTCGGACACTTTCAATCATATTTAATCCGCAGAATGAAATTTTTACTGCTTCACAAGAAGTTGCTATTGCTGGTGCACCGAGAAATTTGCATGGATAAACCGCTTCGGAAAACTTTTGCAGTTATGCTCCTGCCTATAGTAATCAGGCGGCAACCGCGTTAATTTTAAATGATCATCAATTGGAAAATGCTGTACAGCCAAAGTCTGCCCGATCAGATTTTGGGGCAGAAATACAGAAAGAGACCTTTGTCCTTTCAAAATCCCCAAAGTCCCACCAAGACATTTAGGGATTTCCATGAGCACCTTCTTCCAGCAAACCGCACGCTCATGATTGCCAAACACATCGACCGCTTCCCGCTATTGAAGTTGGATCAGGTGATTGATTGGCAGCCGATCGAACAGTAGCCTGAATCGTCAAAGAACCCGTTACCTTAGAGACTCACCGCGACGTCCCGCTCATCCCCTGTTGTCCATGTTTAAAGCCGTCCTGCCCGGACAATGGCACAGCCTCTCCGATCCCGAACTCGGAACACAGCCTCATCACCCGCATCGATTTCAACCTCGTTTTGCCGTTTTGACGAGTTGAGCATCCCCGATTACAGCACCTTGCGCCGCTACCGCAACCGGCTGGCGCAAGACGACACCCCGTCAGAATTGCTGGAACTGATTAACCGCCAACTGACCGAAAACCTAAAAATAGAGAAGCATCCGCCGCCGTCATTGACGCCACCATTATTCAAACCGCCGGCAGCAAACAGCGTCAGGCCACAGAAGTCGATGAAGAAGGCGACAAGTCAGCGGCCAAACCACACCGAGTAAGGACAAAGATGCCCGTTGGACAAAGAAAAACGGCCTCTACAAACTCGAAGTTACAAAACAACATACCCGCAACTGATGAGGAAGGCTGATATCGAGAAACTGTACATTACCCCGCCAATACCCATGAGTGCAACCACCTGCTGCCTTGGCTGAAGGTATAGCCAAGATACGACCGTCTATGCCGACAAAGGCTACGACAGTAAGGAAAAACCGGCAATACCTGAAAGAACATCGGTTGCTGGACGGCATTATGCGCAAAAGCCCAGCGTAACTGTCCGCTGACGGAAGCGCGCAAACCAAAACGCAAACCGATATTTGTCAAAAACCCGTTATGTGGTCGAACAGCTTTGGTACGCTGCACCGTAAATTCGGCTACGCCCGCAGCCTATTTCGGCCGATTAAAGTGGAGTGCGCAAAGCCATCTGAAGGCGATGTGTTTAAACCTGTTGAAAGCGGCCAACAGGCTATAGCTGCTGCTGCCGCCTGAAGAGGCGCGCCCGGATGCCTGATTATCGGGTATCCGGGAAGGATTAAGTGGGTATTTGGCAGAATTAGGAGTGATTGGGGGAAATAGCCGAAAACCTGTGTTTGGGCTTTCGGCTGTTGGAGGAAAGGCTTTTTGCAAAGGTCTCAGAAAAATAATCCAGGCAACAGTACGGTCTCTGCAGCAATATATAGCAGGATTTTTGAATTGTTGGAGAAAAACGGATGTCATACAGGGAAGTTTTTACTAATTTGGTTCAGTTTATCCGGAGAAAAGTATCAAAGATGTTTGAACACGCCATTTTGAAAAATTTAACTGTAAGAAATTAAGGATTAAATAATGAATATGAAAAAGCTGATCACTTTACTATTTACAGGATTGTCAGCACTGCTTACAGTACGCAGCAGCTATTCCGATACCATTGTGCTACCTGTCGAACATATAATCATACATCCAAAGCCATCAATTTTAATATGACTGATGCCACTAAAAAGACTGGAAGGGATGGGAATTGGGCTATGGAGGGGGGCGTGTGGGGTGTCCGCTACGATTCAACTTCAGGTAGCGGGTGGAGGGTGCCCGATAACTGGGATCCCAATTACACTATCCAATGGGCTGGTAATAACGAGATTTATACCAACCCGAAACGGGCATTTGTCAAACTGCCGAAATATAAGGATGAAGAAAAAGGTTACTTTGGCAATACATTTTTCCGAATGATAACATCAAGGCTTTTTGTAACAAATTTGACGCCGGATTATCCAGAGTATCCGCATATGGTTGGTCGCAAGATGACGATCCAAAACGGAAAAAGAAAATCGGCAAGCGTCATGCAGTTGAGTAATATGTAATAAAGGAATAAAGATATGCCGACCGGAATAGCACAGAAATTTTTCTGTCAAAAGGAAAATCCAGCTTGTGGAATGCGTTACAGCCAAAGTCTGCCCTGATCAGATTTGGGTAGAAATACAGAAAAAATAATCCAGGCAACAGTACGGTATCTGCAGCAATATATAGCAGGATTTTTGAATTGTTGGAGAAAAACGGATGTTATACAGGGAAGCTTTACTAATTTGGTCTCAGTTTATCCGAAAAATATCAAAAGATGTTTGAGCACGCCATTTTGAAAAATTTAGCGGTAAGAAATTAAGGAGTAAATAATGAATATGAAAAACTGATTACTTTTACTATTTACAGGATTGTCAGCACTGCTTACTGCATGCAACAGCCATTCTAATACCGTTGTAGCTTCCTGTCAAAATATATAATCATACATCCTGAAGCCATCAATTTCAATATGACTGATGCCACTAAAAAGACTGGAAGGGTGGAGTTGGCTATGGAGGAGGTGGAAACGAGGTGGCTGCATATAATACTGCTTCAGGTAGTACGTGGCGAGTGCCTAGGAAATGGGATTCCAATTACACCATCCCAATGGGTGTAATGAAGAGATCTATACCAATTTCCCGAAACGGGCATTTGTTACATTACCAAAATATGAAGATAAGGGACTTATTTTATTTAGCGATACACTCCTAATAACCTCTGTCAAGGCTTTTTGCAACAAATATGACACCAGATTATCCAGAGTATCCTTATGGTTGGCCGCAAGATGACGACCTAAAACGGAAAAAGAAAATCGGCAAGCGTCATGCAGTTGAGTAATATGTAATAAAGGAATAAAAATATGCCGACCGAAATAGCACAGAAATTTTTCTGTCAAAAAGGAAATCCAGCTTTGTGGAAATGCTTTTATAGTCAAAGTCTGCCCGATCAGATTTGGGCAGAAATACAGAAAAATAATCCAGGGCAACAGTACGGTATCTGCAGCAAATATATAGCAGGATTTTTGAATTGTTGGAGAAAACGGATGTCATACAGGGAAGCTTTGCTAATTTGGTCTCAGTTTATCCGATATCAAAGATGTTTGAACACGCCATTTTGAAAAATTTAACTGTAAGAAATTAAGGAGTAAATAATGAATATGAAAAAGCTGATTACTTTACTATTTACAGGATTGTCAGCACTGCTTACTGCATGTAGTAGCCATTCCAATACTATTGGCCTTTCCGTCAAAGTATATAAACCACTACGTCTAAAGCTATTAATTTCAATATGACTGATGCCACTAAAAAAGACTGGAAAGGGGGAGAATTAGGCTATGAATGGGGAGCAAATGGTGGAGGAGTATCCGCATACCATTCAACTTCAGGGAGTGGGTGAGGGTGCTCTGATAAATGCGATCCCAATTACACCATTTTTCCCAATGGGCTGGTAATAACGAGATCTCATACTAACCCGAAGCGGGCATTTGTCAAACTTCCAAAAATATGAGGATAAGGATTTATTTTATTTAAGGATACACTCCTAATGACACCATTAAAGCTTTTGTAACTGCCAAGACGCCTGATTACCCTGATTATCCTTACAGCTGGGCAGAAAATGATGATCCTAAACGGAAAAAGAAAATAGGTAAAATGTCATTGAGTTTAGTAATAGTAAGAAAGGAACAGAAAAATGCCAACAGGAGTAGTACAACAATTTTTCCTGCCAGAAAGAAATCCGATTTGGGTTATTTTTGACGGTACGGGAAATAATAGATTTACTGATGAGAAGAAAACTAAGGTATATCTAAAAAGGCTTAATGCTGATAATTATGACTCACAGCAGTTACAAAAACCACCAGTTATTTAAGCAATGTAGCGAAACTATTTTTGTTGTTTGATGAGAATAATGAAAACTCTCATATAAAGAATATATTCCTGAGTGTAGGCACTCCTTTTCTGCAAAATGATGAAGGTAAGCCCAATGAGGGAGAAGGCAGTATTTTTGGCTCCGCACTTATCTACGGAGGAAATGCACGGCTTTATATGCTTTTTGAGACTTTATTCAATAATACTAAATAAAGAAGGGCTTTCGGGAATGGGATTATTTGGGAACAAAGCAAGCGCCCAGGAAAATTGAAAATGATGTTGATACCTTTCCTGAATATCTGAATAAACACCTAAGGGAAGCTATTGAAAAGTCAAGAAGAGAAAAGAGAAAACCAGCAAAGTCAGCAAAAAATCATCTTATATGTATCGGTTTTTCACGCGGTGCCGCAGAGGCTCGCAGCTTTGTTAACCGCCTTCCTGATTGAGCGGCAGCTCGGCGGCACAGTTGGAAATTTGGCGGCATTGATGTCGAAGTGAAGTTTATGGGCATTTTCGACACTGTGGCTTCGGTAGGCATGGTCGATATCAAGTCATTCCGTGGCAACGGTATTCTGCCCGTTGGTTTGGTAGTTTAGTGGATGGTCATTGGTCTTGGGCATCTCCCTGAAAATCTAGTTGTACCGGATAATATCTCGCTGTGTACACTATATTGCCGGTAACGAGGCTCGGGCCTGTTTCCTGCTGACCATGACGGAGCATCAAGGTAATCATACACTTAAACTTTTACCCTGGAGCACATCTCGGATGTAGGTGGTGGCTATGGCTTTTATGGAGCAGGGCAACATACGATATGTCCGTTATACCCGGTAGAGAAATGTATGATGAAGCTATTAGTGCAGGCACCCCATTTAAAAATCTAATGCCTTACGATATCAATCAGATGAAATTAGATGATGTACATACTCTTTTATGGTGAGATATTAGCACACCATGATTTTTACAGCGTTTAATGCAATAAAAAGATGATATGAGCAAGATGCTTAAAGGGGTTGATATTGCTCAGGAAGGAGGAGATGTTTATACTCATGCTAATAATATTGCTCAGTATAACCAAAGTTATTTAGTATACTGAGGCATTATGTTACGTAAAAATTTCCCTTTCAAATAAGACTCATCTAAATATCAAACCCAAACTAAAACTTGGTATGGTAGGTCACAGAATGTTCCCCTGTTTTGAGTGGCAGGATTTTTATCTTCGCGCAAATGGTGATGCAGAGAGGACGCAAGCTCAAGAGTCGACTAAGAAACCAACTTCCGAAGTGCCTCGCGATGTCGCCTCAGTAAAGCAGAAAAACGTGAGAAGGAAGTTGATCCAGCTAAATTGGAGCAGCATTTGGAGAGGCAACCGCCAAATTATAATTCTGTGATTGGGCTTAAGGTGGTTAATGATTTGTTGGAAGAAGGTTTTGAGTGTTTTTTTAATCGTCGGTGGCTATCTCACCTTTGGAGTTAAACATAGCTATCATCCAACTGTAAAAAGGTGTATTTGGAAAAATATCGGGAGAGGCCTCGTATATATCTTGATGAAAAATGATGAATAATGAAAAGATTTATATGGTGAGAAAGCTATAAAGCTGTTTTATGAATGACTATGTTCATGACTCTCAAGCTAGTTTTTATATTGGTATGGGGGTTGTTGGAGTATAGTGGAGGGTTAGGATAGGCCGTAGTTAGTTGGCCAACCTTTTATTTTTGGTAATGGTCAAGCGACTCGCACGCTATCGAGGAATTTACCGTCATTGAAGGCAATACAGCTACTTGGATGGAATATGAACCCTGAAGGAGATATTTCTCAACATATTGGACTGAATGGTAAAGCGAATTAACCCATATCTCGAAAGAGTTGCTGGAAATGGAGATATCCGTTTTTGGCATCTTTGTTATTTAATTTTACAAAATTTATTAAAAATATGAAACGAACCTGTTAGGGCAATCCCTGAAATTTCCAGAATTCAAAAGCACCCAAAACCAATAAATTGGCAGAAATGGTTACTTATTCTTATAGTTATTTCTATTGTTGTGTATTGGTTGCTATAAGCATGACCTACTCTGGTATCCCATTGATTACTGGATTAGGTATTGCTGCACTTCCTCCTTTGCTCGTGTGTTTAGTATTTTTCTATTTGCAATTCAGTTATAAATATAATAAACAGCAGCAACATGAAGCATGGGAAGTGGAAAAGAAAAATATCCACTGGAAATGGCAGCAGGGGCGCAGATGTATTGGCTGTTAATGATTACACTCTTATTTTTGCCAGATAATATAGATATTACTAAAATTCCTTAATAGAGGCTGTTAGTAGTGGAAAAATTCATCATAATTTTCAGCAAGTAATTACAATCTTTTTCATTTTTGATACGGGAAAGGATTTATTTGCCAAACGTTATGATAAGAAAGAAATTATTTTGGAAAAATTTCTTTTCCATCATTTGCCTGATTTAGAAAAAATACAGGATTTAGAGGTGAAAATCTAAAAATTATTATTGTGGAGGATCAGTTTCTATAGTGAGAAAGATCTGATAAATCGTCGTTTAGGGAAAATAGCGTTGATTTAGTAATCCGTTTATTAAAGGAACAAAATTGTCAAAAAATACCTGATATCTTACTAAAAATGCTGTAAATTTTCAACCTGACGAAATTCAGGATTGGTTGGAAAAAGAAAAATTAAACATGCTTTTGATCATTGCTTTATCTGTAAACAGTACTAATGCTAATGAAGCAGCATGTTCCTTGTTACTTGAAAACATTAATTTCGAGAAGAGTTAATTAAAATTCGTATGCTTGATCCAATAGTACGATTAAGGGAAACTTAAATGAAATGCTTGAGCAAATAATCCAATATCAATTGGATAAACAGTCCCCTTTGATTGTGGTTGAGTAATATGGATGCTAATAGTCAGACTGAGTTGATACAGGTACTATATAAACATATATTGATTTGATTTCGTTAGATTCTGCTCATCCAATGAATGATTTAGATATGCTGTGTGGTAACTTGATACCAATTCAAGGGTGGATTAATTTAGTTAGTGCAGCAAAATTTGTTGGAGCAGGAAAAGGTAATCAATTAGCTATTGCACAGATAGATGGACGCCTATGGGACACATCATTCTGTTTTTAGATATATGAGTCTTTATTTTTGGGAAGTTTTACTACCTTGTTTTTGATTTTATTTTTCAAAAGGAGCTGTCCTAGTTATCTAGGACAGCCCTTTTGAAGTTCATTTCAGAAGATTATCACTATATTGGAGTGACTTTGCTTCCTAAGCTCCCTAAAAATAATAAACCTTGCACCTATTATGAAAAACTCCTCAAAAATCCTCCCCGTCTTAGCAGTATTTACCGTATGCGCTATTGCATATGTCCCCCTGTTTGCCCGAAAAAGGATTGGAAAAATGAATACAGGCATTCCCTGAAAATCTCCTGCGTGAAAACGAGCAAGAACTGGCTAACCGCTTAAAACGGCGGTTACGAACAAATATACAGTACAGGCTTTATCAGTCTGGGCGGTTACCCCAAGATACGCTTCAAGCTATGGGGAACACAGCTTTATGCTGCCGGACAACAGCTACGTACTGGCTTCCAGTCAGGAAGGAAACGGCTGGGGTGTAACCAGTATTGAAGTGGATGCGGAGTTTTACCGCTCCGACCGACCTGACAAACATCTTCAGGCAAGGAAAGTTTTTGAGCTGCTGCGGAGCTGCAAGCTAAAGGCTGGAAGCGGTATTACTATCCTGGCGGCGCACGGATGGCTGATAAAAATAGATATTTTTCAAAATGGGGAAAAATGTTTATATAGATTACGAACCGAGCGAGCAGGAGTGGCTGAATGTCTTTACCCAAGGTCTTGAAAGCCTTTCCTATGAACTGTATGCCGATGTGAGTTATATTATCTATTAGCCTTAATGCGGACTCCAACGAATATTGGCAGAGGCTACCTGATATATAAAATCAGTATGGAGTTTTGATGCTTGGAATATAAATTTCAGGATTACAGTGGTGTTTACAAGAGAGATAACGACGACCGCTTTATCCCCTGCAAAAGTGGCTGCCCATGGTGGAAGAAGTATTGCAGTCTAATGATAAATACCGTATGGAAGAAGAACGTGTTGAAAAGGCAGGGCATAAAAATAGACGAAAGCTATCAAGACCCATTGCCGAAGATATATACCGACTATTTGAAAAATAAAGGTAAAAAAATACTGATTAAATAATGATTGTGTTGCAATCCTAGAGTCTAAAGGCCGTCTGAAAAACACTTTCAGACGGCTTAAAATATTCAATCTCTACGAAAGGACAAAGCATGACCCCTCAAGAACAAAGAAATCGTTTGAACGACATCATGTTTCATGCGCAGCGTTACGAACTGTACGACGACGAACACAGGCTGTATGCCAAGATGGGGCTGGGCATTACCATATATTTCTACGGCGGCGGGAGTGAAAGTGGGCAGCGGAAGGTATTGGATGTGTTCAGAAAGTATCAGGAAAGATATGGGGAATATTTAAAAGGAATGTTTGGTGGAGGAGGAGGGAGCAAATTTATGCAATACACCCCTGCAACGCTTCACCGAGCATATATCCAAGTTGAGAGGGTTTGCAGAAAAAGATAAAAGGATTTCATTCTCTATGGGTTCGGATAGGTGGGGAGATTATGCCGATGATTACGCCTGTGAAACCCCTAACCACCTCCCCGACAGGAGAAAGTGTTTACAACCTGCTCAGCTATTTACGGCTTGTCTTTCCCATCGGCTGGCTGAAAGACGAAACCAAACGGCAGGAGTTTGAAGAATGGGTGGATTACCTGTGCGCAAAAATTCGACGTACTGCACGGCTACGCGGGCTTGAGTGTATTCTTCCTTACGGGTATCATGAATGGGAGCCACACGAATACCAGGTTGCCACCCACTACCACAATGTAATGCCCAACTGTACCGCCTTTATGGGGATTCAGACTATCCAGATGCCATAAAAAGCATCGCTTGGTACACCATTCTAGGCAAATCCCTATCCATGCGTATCGAACCGCAGGTATGGGCTCGGCTGGCGGAGCAATACCCCGAAATCACGGTCAAAAACGCAGGCAAACGGCGTTTTCCGTCATCAAAATCGACGAACTGCCCGACGTCGGCGATGCCGGCGAACCGCTGCCTTTAAATTACCAGGCATTGAACGAAGCCTTAAGGCCGGTCATCAAAGCCGTTCCCAACCGCCTGCACCACCTTTACGCCGCGCCCCATTTCGATGCCGTCAAAACCTATTACTGGACACACCTGGGACAACCTGAATATGAAGGACGGGGTATTGGACCCGGAGGGCAAAACCGTCAAAACCGCGCCGATACTGGTGGAAAACGGCGAAACCGTCCGTGTGCCGTACAGCGGCGTATGGCAGCCGTTCAACCATGACGGGGAAGCGTGCATTTGGAAAAGGGAAAGCCCTTTCCCGATGTGCCCAAGCCTGAAGATTTACTGGCGCAGACTTTGTGGAGACTAATCAGCAGGGATGACGGCGGAACATTGGAAGTAGTTCCCTCATTCATATAGACATCAAAGGCCGTCTGAAAAACACTTTCAGACGGCCTCAACATACGAAAAAGACAAAAGCATGACCCCTCAAGAACAAAAAACGTTTTGAACGACATCATGTTTCATGCGCAGCGTTGAGAACTGTACGACGACGAACACAAGCTGTATGCCAAGAAGATGGGGCTGGGCATTACTATATATTGCTACGGCGGCGGGAGCGAAAACGGATTAACTAAGCCGCTGACAGGCGAACTTTAAATTTGGAGAAAAATGCAAACAGAAAGACAACTCAGGTTGCCTGATGTCCGCCACATGATTGGCTACGGTACAACCAAAATTTATGAGGGCATGAAAAACGGCACTTTTCCAAAGGGGCGGAAAGATGGCAGAATTACATATTGGCTGGAGAGCGAAATCCAGCGTTGGATTCTTGAAACCGCAGAAGCCGCCAGCAAAAAATTAAAGCGGGTATAAAAGCGGGCATTAAGAGTAATAATTAAAAATATAATATTATAAATCAACAATATATCTAAATTATGATTTTTGTTTATCGATAATTACGACAGTTTTACCTACAACATCGTCCAATATTTTGCCGAACTCGGTCAGGAGGTCGTCGTCCGGCGCAACGACGATATCACGCTTGAAGAAATCGAAGCCCTGAAACCGCAGTATCTCGTTATCGGGCCGGGTCCCTGTTCGCCCAAAGAGGCAGGGCATTTCCGTCGCCGCCATGCGCCATTTTGCCGGCAGGGCTGCCGATTATGGGCGTGTGTCTCGGCCATCAGACGATAGGGCGAAGCGTTCGGCGGGGATGTGGTGCGGGCAAAAACGCTGATGCACGGCAAAGTATCGCCCGTGTTCCATTTAAACAAGGGGCATGTTTAAAAATTTGCCTCAATCCCGTTACCTGCACGCGCTATCACAGCCTCGTCATTGCCCGCGATACGCTGCCCGATTGTCTGGAAGTAACCGCATGGACGGAAGATCAGGAAATCATGGGCGTGCGGCACAAAGAATATGCCATCGAAGGCGTTCAGTTCCATCCGGAAGCTCTGCTGACCGAACACGGGCACGAAATGCTGGATAATTTCCTGCGCGAATTTCGTGATTTTCGCGCTTAACCCCTGTTCCGGGTTTGAGGCTGTCTGAAAAATGAATTATGCCTTGGATGCGCTTTGGTGGCGTTTGACCGACCCCGATGTCCGCGCGCTGGCCGCCGTGCTGACCGCTCCTGCTTTGTGGCACAGCGGCAGCGAACTGCCCGTGGCCGCATTGCTCGGAGAACGCGGTTTCCGTTTTCTGCTGGAATTGACAGCAGTCCCAAACCCCTGCACAGCCATTTGGCGCAGGAAACGCCGTTCGGCGGCAGACTGGGCCTTTATGCCGAAAAGCCTCGCTGGCTTTTTGGTTGCAACACGCGCCGCACTGCCGTCTTTTTAGCCCGTAACCTGACGGTTTCAGACGGCCCCAACACTTTGGGCGCGCTGGATTTCGTTGCCGAAATCGGCAGCCGCCTTTACCACATTGAGCTGTGTTGCAAATATTACGGCACGGATAAAGCCGCAATGGATGGCTTGTGCGGACTCAATCTACGACCGTTGGCCGGACAAGGCGGACAAATTGACACGCCAACTCGCTTTGGCGCACAGCGAGGCGTGCGTGCGGGCATTGGCGGCGGCAGGCATAGACCATACGGCAGCCTTGTACAGCGCGAGTATTGTGCGCGGGATGCTGTTCGCGCCTTCAGAAGCACGGTTGCCCGAACCTTTGAATATCTATGGCTGGCACGGTGTTTTTCTGCACGAATGGCCGTCTGAAAGCCCTTGGGGGATGAGTGCCGCTATTATCCGCTGCCGCGCACCGCTTATCTGGCACCGGCACGGGTGGCGGAAGGGGAAACCTTGTCGTGGGACGAAATCCGTACTTTAGGCAGCGGATTGGTTGCCGTGCTGCAACACCAGTACCGGACGGAATGTGGCATGAGTCGGAACGGATAATGAAGCGGTAAAAAGAGGGCCGGATGCGACTGGCAGATGTGTTTACGTTGCCGTTATCGTGTCATCAAACTGCAAGCGGTATGGCTGAGTACAGTAACCGGGCGATATTGCTTGAGTGGGACGAATTGGACAACACGGTGGTGCGGTTTGGTTCGGCTTTGTTCCGATTCCGATTCAAATTGAATTTTTCTATGGCGAAGGCCGTCTGAAAAGTATCCGCTTCCACGCGGCAAATACTTTTCAGACGGCCTTTATCGTTAAATTACTTTGGCATTTATTTGCCCAATGCGCCCAATACTCGGCTTTCACAGCTTCTACCGGCTGAGTGCCGTCAACTTTGATGTATTTCGGTGCGTGTTCGCCTTCCAGCTTGCTGTAAAAATCGACCAGCACTTCGGTTTGCTCGTGGTATACGGCAAGGCGTTTTTGACGGTTTCTTCTTTGTCGTCGTCGCGTTGAATCAAATCTTCGCCGGTTACGTCGTCTTTGCCCCTCGACTTTTGGCGGATTGTAGGTAACGTGGTAGGTGCGGTAGGAAGCCAAGTGGACGCGGCAGTAGCTCATGCGGTCGACAATCACGCTGTCGGGTACGTCGATTTCAACGACCGCGTCCAAATCCACGCCCGCCTCAACCATCGCTTCGGCTTGTGCCAGCGTGCGCGGGAAACCGTCAAACAGGAAACCGTTTTTTTGCAGTCGTCTTGCGCGATGCGTTCTTTGACCATGCCGATGATGATGTCGTCGCGCACCAAGCCGCCTTCGTCAATGATTTTTCTCGCTTCTAAACCCAGCGGCGTGCCTGCTTTAATCGCAGCGCGGAGCATATCGCCGGTAGAAATTTGCGGAATGCCGAACGCAGCGGTGATGAATTGAGCCTGAGTGCCTTTGCCCGCGCCCGGCGCGCCTAACAATAATACTTTCATGGAAGTGTCCTTTTTGTGGAATGTTAAGGGTCTGTAATCGTATTTAGCGAATCTTAATACTTTAGGAGGCCGTCTGAAAAGCATGGTTTTTCAGACGGCCTGACAATCGAAAATCACCAAATAAATCAAACAACAAAAACAGTTCATGGGCGGGGGCAATATTTTTTTCACCATGATTCCGTTTTTTTATCTTGTTATCAAAACAGTTAAACACATACACTGCGGGCATTCGCAAACAAAAAACAAAACAGGCCATGACTTCTCCAAGCAAAAAACTCAGCTTTGAATTTTTCCCCACCCGCACGCCCGAAGGCCGTGCCAAACAGGTGATTACGCGCAAACAGTTGCGCCAGTTTTCTCGGAATTCTTTTCCTGCACGTCCGGCGCGGGCGGTTCGATTAGGGACGGCACGATGCAGACCATCGGCGATATTTTTTGGCCGAAGGCACGTACCGCCGCGCCGCACCTGCCCTGTATCGGGATGACGGCGGCGGAAATCCGCGAACTTTTGGATACCTATAAAGAAATGGGCGTGCGCCACATTGTCGCCTTGCGCGGCGATATTCCTTCCGGCATGGGCGCGGGCACCAGCGGGCTGCGTTATGCCAACGAATTGGTGGAACTGATAAAAACGAATACGGCAGCCATTTCCATATCGAAATCGCCGCCTATCCCGAATATCATCCTCAGGCGCGCAGCGCGGAGGACGACCTCAACCATTTCGTCCGTAAAGCCAAAGCGGGCGCGGATTCGGCGATTACCCAATATTTTTACAACGCGGATGCCTATTTCCGCTTCCTCGACGATGTGCGCGGGCGCGGGGTGGATATTCCGATTATCCCCGGCATCATGCCGATTGCCAGTTTTTCAAACTGGTTCGCTTTTCCGATACCTGCGGTGCGGAAATCCCGCGCTGGCTGCGCCTGAGTTGCAGTCTTATGCCGACGACAGTGCCGCCATCAAGGCTTTGGCTTTGGACGTGGTAACCGGAAATGTGCGAACGCCTGTTGCGCGAAGGCGCGCCCAGCCTGCATTTCTATACGCTCAATCAGGCCGGTTTGCGTCAACCATCTGCCAGCGTTTGGGTTATTGATCACCGGATAACATAAAGGCCGTCTGAAAACACCGGATTCGGGAAAGGTGTTTTCAGACGGCCTTCTATACGCGGCGGGCTGGCGTTTGCCAGCCCGCCTCGGCGTTTACAGCGGCCAGTGCAGCGACGGATGGCTTTCAAGATGGTTTTGAATTGCTGCTGGATGCGGCGGATGGCGTTTTCGTTGTCGGCTTCAAAACGCAGCACCAGAACCGGCGTGGTATTGGATGCACGCATCAGGCCGAAGCCGTCTGAGAAATTCCACGCGCAGGCCGTCTATGGTGATGACTTCTTCCACACCGTCGAATCGGGCGGTGGCGGCCAGTTTGGCGATAAGCTCGTGGCCGTTTTCGCCTTCCGGCAGGTCGATGTTCAGTTCGGGCGTGGAAATGCTTTGCGGTAGGCTGTTGAGGATGGCCGAAGGATTGTTGCTGCGCGAGAGGATTTCCAGCATCCGGCAACCCGCATACATGCCGTCGTCGAAGCCGAACCAGCGTTCTTTGAAGAAGGTGTGCCCGCTCATTTCCCCGGCCAGCAGTGCGCCTTCGCGTTTCATGGCGGATTTGATGAAGCTGTGGCCGGTTTTTATCCATCAGCGGCTGTCCGCCGTGCCGGCGTATCCATGGGGCGAGTAGACGGGTGGATTTGACGTCGAAAAATCACTTTTGCCGTTCGGGTTGCGGCTGAGCACGTCTTGGGCGAACAGCATCAGTTGGCGGTCGGGATAGATGATGTTGCCGTCTTTGGTGACTACGCCCAAACGGTCACCGTCGCCGTCGAAGGCCAGGCCGATTTCTGCATCGCCGTTTTGCAGGGCGCGGATTAAGTCTTGCAGGTTTTCCGGTTTGGCAGGGTCGGGATGATGGTTGGGGAAGTGGCCGTCCACGTTGCAAAACAGTTCTTCCACTTCGAAGCCCAGGGCGCGGTAGAGGCGGCCTCGCATATGCGCCTGCAACGCCGTTGCCCGCGTCGATGACGATTTTCATCGACCGTGCTGGTTGGATGTGGGCGGTGATGGCGGCTTCATAGGCGGGATAGATGTCTTGTACGGCCACGCTGCCTTTGCCGTCGGTGAAATTGTTCCTGACGGATGGATGCCAGCAGTTCCTGTATCGCTTCTCCGGCCAGTGTTTCGCCGCCCAGCATCATTTTGAAGCCGTTGTAGTCGGGCGGGTTGTGGCTGCCGGTAATCATTATGCCGCTGCCGCCGCATTCTTTCACAGCGGCAAAATACAGCATGGGGGTGGCTACCATGCCGATGTCGGTTACGTCCATGCCGCTGTCGGTTAATCCGCGAATCAGGCTTTTCCGATAGGGCGGGGCCGCTCAAGCGTCCGTCGCGGTACGCACGGCGACGCGCGGATGTTTTGCGCGGCGGCACGGGCGGCAAAGGCGCGGCCTATCAGGTAGGCGGCTTCTTCGGTAAGCGTTTTGCCGACGATGCCCCGGATGTCGTAGGCTTTGAAGATTTCAGGGGCGATTTGTGCCATGGGTCTTTCCTGTTTTTGACGAGTTGAAATGCTTTCAGACGGCCTGTGGTGTGACAGAGGCCGTCTGAAAAATGGGAAGGAGCGGTTAGCTGCCTTGCAGTTTGATGTTTTTGTCCCGGTTTGATGTGGCTGCTGCTGTTGTTCCAGCGACGGACATCGTTGACGTTTACGTTGAAACGGCGAGCGATGTCGGTCAAAGTGTCGCCTTGCCGTACGGTGTAGGAAACCGGTTGCACGGAGGCTTTTGGCGGTTTGTTTGCCTTTTGGCTGCCGCGACTTTCAGAATTTGGCCGGTGTGGATGGTGTTGCTTTGATGTTGTTGCTTGCAATCAGGTCGGCCACATTCATGTCATAGCGTTTGGCGATATTGAACAGGGTATCGCCGCTGCCGACTTTGTGGGTGGTCGGAGTACCGCTGTTTTTCGCTGCGGCTAAAGCGCGGGCTTCGGCTGCCTGTTTTTGCTGTTTTTGCACGTTCGGCGGCCAATTTGGCTTGGCGGCTGCGCTCGGCGGCTTCTTGTGCCGCCTGTTCGTTTTCAAGCTGGTTCGGGCTGCTGTCGGCAACGGTAACGGTGTCGCTGTTTTTCGGACAGGCCTGATTCTTGAACGAAGGTCATCAGCAGTTCGTTATTGCCGCCGTCTGCCACGGCTGCCGTAGCCGGTTGCGGGGCATTTTGGCTTGCGGGATGCGGAGGCCAGTTGCCGGATGCGGTCTTCAACTTCGTCGGTAGACGAGGCTGCAGGGTGCGGCGGCAACAGGCTGATTGGTTACAGTCGGTGCGGCGGCCTGGGCGGTTTGTTTGGTAAAAGTCAACGGCAGCGGTTTGCACAGGCGGACGCAAGGTGTCAGGTGCGGGCTGTGCGGCTGAGGCCGTCTGAATGTCGACCGTTTGACGGCTTGGTTTGAATGTTGTCTCTGTAACGGCAATGTTCAGGTTGGGGAACGGTTTGGAGTTTGTTGTCGTTTGGATTGATATCGGCATCCAAGGCGGCGAAATTGGCCGGAACGGCTGCAGGGCTGCCGCTGAATCTGTTTTTCGCAATCAGGAGGCTGCGGTAGGCGGCGACGCTTTCTTTGCTCAGGCCGTTCAGGCGTTTGAGTTCGGCAGTGCTCATGCCTGTTTCGGCGGCGATGGATGAGAGGGTGGTGTCGGCATAAGGTGTGTAAACATCCCATGACAGTAGGCTGGCGCGGTCGGCTTTTTGTAGTTGCGCTCGAAGGTGGCGATTGCCGTAGCGGGGAGAAGCAGTTTGCAGTACGGTTTTCGGAATGTAGACAGGTGATTTGAATGCCGGATTGAGTGCGTCGAATTCAGCCTGGCTGATGTCGGCCAAACGGACGTACCGCGCTCAGGTCAATCGGTTGGTCGATGTCGACGGCTTTGAAAAAAAGGCTTGTTTTCGAGGTCGGCGAAACTCATGCCGAAGTATTCGGGATTATTGACGATGTTGCGCACAGCCAAGAGTTTCGGTACGTAGTTGCGGGTTTCATTCGGCATGCGCAGGTTTTCGTAGACCGGCTCCAAGCCTTGGGCTCGGGCGCGGTTTACGGCGCGGTACGACATTGCCTTCGCCCCCAGTTGTAGGCGGCCAGTGCCAGCGACCAGTCGCCGAACAGGCCGTGCAGGTATTGGAGGTAATTCAGCGCGGCATCGGTGGCGGCATAAATGTCGTGGCGGTCGTCATACAAAGGGGTTTGCTCCAAGCCGTAGTGGCGGTAGGTGGCGGGCATGAATTGCCAGAGGCCGGATGCGCCGACGTGCGATTTGGCTTTTGGTAACGTACGCGCTTTCGATGAAGCGGGCAGCAGGGCGATTTCCGCCGGCATGTTGCGTTTGGCCACTTCTGTTGCTGATGTGGTACATGTAGGGGCGGCTGCGTTCGATGGTGCGCTTGAAATAGGCCGACGAGGAAACGAATTTGCTTTCATGGCGGCGTACCAGCTCGGGATTGACTTCCGACATGCGGAACTCGCTGCGCAGATGCGCCCAAACGCTGTTGTGGCCGGATTTTATTTTGCCGTGGTCGAGGGCGATGGTGTTGGTGCGCATCATCGCCATGCCGATTTGATTTTTGGTATAGGTTTGCCCGAAGGCGGGGCGGAGAAGAAAGATAAGCCCGTAATGGCTGCAACGAGTGTTTTTTATATGGGTCATGATGTTCGGCAAATCAGAGTCAAATCAGCCCCCGATGGTAACGCTTCGAGGTTGAATACGTCAAGGATGGAGAAGTGTAAAAATTTTCAATATATTAAGCTTCCATATATGCTGTTGTCTTGATGTGCGTCAAGTAATGTTTGGGAGTAGAATGACCGTTTGTCGGATTGAGCGACCGAAAGGCGGGAGGCGATATGGACGGAAATGTTTGGTTTGAGCGCGGTAGGGTCGGTTTTGTCAGCCGCCGCCTGCGAGCGTGAGTTTTTCCGTGATGCGTTGCGGGATGTGTATTTTCAGACTGCCTTGCAGCTGGGTTTTGCCGCAATGGGATTTGACGGAAGGGGCGGCTGTGCGTGCCGGGCGGGATTGCATGATGGCGGCGGAGGCATTGCCGTTTGCGGCGGAAAGTATGGATTTGCTGTTGCTGCCTCATGCTTTGGACGACGGTGAGTCTTGCAGGGCGGTAGCCGGCGAGGCTACCGCGTATTGGCGGCGGAAGGGCATTTGGTGTTGAGCGGTTTCAATCCGCATTCGGTGTGGCGGCTGCTTTACCGTATCGAGCGCAAACCGTTTCCCCGTGAAAGCGGCGGGTTGCCGTTCGTACGTCTGAAAGAAGCGTTTGAGGCGGCGGGTTTTGTGTTTGAACGGACGGAATGGCTGGCAGGCTGGCCTTTGCATGATGTGGCGGATGGAGGCGGACGGCAGGTGCACGGATGGCCTGCAACCGCGCTGGTGTATGGGGCGGTGTTGTCCAAAACGTCAGGCGGGCATCAGGCCGCTGGACGACGATTATCCGAATGTGGTGGACGGATTGGCGTTTGGTATGTGAAGAAAAAAACGGGGGCAGCGAGGTCTGCCGGTTGGCCTGTTTTGTGACGGCGTTGCCGTGCGTCAGGGCTGAAAAAGGACGGCTTGGTAATATTGTTAAAATAACGGGATAATTTTTCTTGCTGCTGTTTTCAGTGTTCTGTTTTGCAGTTTATTTTGATGTATTGGCTTGATTTCAATAGTAACGGCCTGATGCCTTTGATGGGTTTCAGGCCGTTTTTGTTTGCACGGCTGATGTTTTCGGCTTGGAGGCCGTCTGAAAATATGTTTATTTTGTTTTCAGACGGCCTTCAGTTCATCAGCAGGCCGAGCAGGCCGGAGGAGGCGACGGCGATTATGACTGTGGGCAGCATAGGGAGGCGGCAGGCTGCAAGGAGGGTGATGGCGGCGGCAATCAGTTCGTGCGGTTTGTCGGAGGCAAAAGTAGGGCGATGACCGAAACGAGCACGCAGCCGGGAGCGGCATCCATGACTTTGGCCGCCCGCTTGCTCAAAAGTACGGTTGCGGAGGGCGAAGAAGCCGATCAGGCGGGTGCCGTAGGTAACGCACAGCATACCGAGGATGACCAATATCGAATCGAATGAAATCGTGCGTCGCTCCCGCCCGTTATGTAGGCACACAATAAAACCGGCGGCGGCTCCAACGGGGACGTACCACGCGCCTTTGAACAGCAGGTAGGCGGCGATTGCCGTCATCAGGCTCACGAGCCAGGGGCAGGGCGGGTTTCCAGCCTTTCCACATGCCGCGCAGCGGGACGAGGAATACGGCGGGAAAGGCCATGCCGAAGCCCCAGTTGTCGATGTTGCCCAAAGTAGGGGCCGATGACGGTGCCGAGCGCGGAGGAGGCCACCCAGATGATGTAAAAGGGTAGCGCAGATACCGGTGTAGTAGGGCAGGCTGAACAGGGGTAGGCCGGCTTCTTTGCGTTTGCGGATGTCGGCCATGGACATCGCCCAGCTTTGCGTCGGTCATGAAAAAACAGGGTGGGCAGGATCATCGGCGGGTGCTTGATATACGGCGTGAGTGCCGCACCCATCAGGATGTGGCGGATGTTGATCATGAAGGTAACGCCGATAATCAGCAGGATGGGCAGGGGCTGCGCCCAGAGGCCGACGGTGGCAAATTCGGAGCCGCCGGCAAAGTTCAGTCCGGTCATCATGGCCATTTCGAGCGCGCTCATGCCTTTGTTCCCGCCCTGTATGCCCAAAATCAGGGCAAAGGGCAGCAGGCCGATGATGACCGGCAGGGGTGTCGAGTATGCCCCGGAGGAATTCCGAACGCGGCGAGGGAAGTTGCGGTGTGTTCATATTGGGTAAAACGGTGGTTGGAAGGTTGGGGCCGTCTGAAAAACAGGGTTTGCGCCGTTTCAGACGGCCTGGGAGGGTAAATTTCAGGCAAAGATACCAAAGCTAAAAACAGGTGGTTTTCCAGCGACACGCTGTAGTCGAAACCGCGCTGTGTAAAGATTTCTCGCGGTACGTTGTCGGCATGGGCGAAATTATAGGTATGTTGGGTGTAGTAAGTGTCATCGAATCCGCAGGCGCGTCCGTTGATGCGGAGTTGTGCGGTTTGCCCTTTCGCTAAGGCAAACAGTTTCCCGCGTGCCCTGCCGTTTGCCGCGTTGGTCGGTGAAATAAATGTCGATACGGTCGGCTTGCCGGGCAAAACTCGAAAACCGCCGTTCAATTTTCACCGGCAGGGCCTGCCAAATTTACACTCGGGTTGGCCGGCGAGAAAAACGGCGGTTCCGTCCTCGGAACAGGATTCCTGATGGTGTTGGCTGTGGCAGCCGTATTCGCAGTCCAAAACAGTGTCCGGCAGGGGCAGGGCGCGCGGCAGGCGGTTGCGTATGCCTGCCAACGGGGCGGCACGGCTGCGTTTTGTCCAGCAGACGGAGAGGATTTGCAGGATAAACATTGGAACTTATTTTTGTCGCTTGGTTTGGGTTTTCAGACGGCCTGAAGGCGAAATTGCCGCGTTGTCGTTTAAAACAGTAGAGTTTCAAAAATATGCTCGGTGCGTGCATGGGTCGTTGTGGCGGCGCAATCCGTTGTTTGCAGTACCGCGCCTTGGTAGGGCGGGGCTGTCTGTGTTTTGTCCATCTTTGTTATTCGGCAGACGGTTTTTCAGACGGCCTGAGGGTGTTTTCCGGGCGTTTTCAGGCGGAGACGGCGGCTTGAATTCGGGCAGGCTGCGCGGGTCGAGATAGGGTTTCAGCATGCTGAGGTTGCGGATGACGCCCAGCCGTTTCGAGTCTTCAGGGCAGTTTAGCGGTACGCGGACGGAGCCGTGGAAGTCGAACCAGTATTTGGTCACAATCCACATGTTCAGCGCGAGGTTTTGCAGGTCTTCCTTATCGGCGCGGGAGCAGGCTGACGGAGGCCAGGTGTTCGAGGTAGTGCAGCACCACGGGCGAGGCTTTGGCACGGGTGAATTCGTTGTATTCGCCCAAAAGCTCGGAGCTGCGGGAGAGCAGGGCGTTCATGTCGCTGAACAGGAAGCGGTATGCCCACATGATGTCGAAAATGCCGTCCAAATAGTCCACCACGTCGGACAGGGTTTGCGGCGCGTCGGCTTCGCGTATCCAGGCCATCATGCGGCTGCTGTAACGGCGGTGGAGCTGGATGATGATTTCGTCTTTGCCGCGGAAGTGGTAGTAGAGGTTGCCGGGGCTGATGCCGAGGTGGGAGGCGATGTGGTTGGTGGTGGTGTTGCGTTCGCTTTCTTCGTTGAACAGTTTCAATGCGGCATCGAGGATGCGGTTGTAGGTGTTAGGGGCGGGTTTCTTTGTTCATGGCGTGCTTTCGGTGCAGGGCGTGGAGGGCTGTGTGTTTCAGACGGCCTTTTTCGGGTTCGGTGCCGCTGCGTTCAATCAATCGGTTTGGGCGCGGGCTTTGTGCAGCAGTGGATGGCTTCAGTCTGGCGCGGCGGACGGCTTCGGAATGTGCCGGATGTTCGCAGACGGCGGCGATGGCGGCGGTGTCGGTTTGGGCGGCGGCTTCAAAAGGGCAAGCCAGTGGGCGCGTTGGGGGTAGGGTGCGTTTTTCCCGCCCCAGCCGCCCTTGTATATCAGCCTGGCAGACGTCCAAGGCCGTCCGAAAGCGTTCGGGTCGGCGGAATGCGTCGGTTTTTGTAACACATTCAATGCGGTAGAGGTTTTGAGCGTGAATACGTTGTGCAGGACGATGTGCCAGCGGCAGACCAGTTCAGCCAGTTCCGGCACGTGTTTCGGCACGCGCCAGCGACGGTTTACCGTTTGCACGGGGCAATGCCGGCAAGGTCGTGGCCGTGGTGTTTGGGCAGGGAGGTCGGGTGGGGTCAGGGCTTTGCCCAGGTCGTGCAGCAGGGCGGCGTAGCGGGCGGGCAGGCCGAGGTTCATGTCGGCGGCGCGCTGCTAAAACCATCAGGGTGTGGAGGCCGTAGTCGATTTCGGGGTGGTGGGCGGCGGGCTGAGGGATGCCGAACAGGGCGTCGATTTCGGGCAGCAGCACTTTCAACGCGCCGCATTCGCGCAGGATTTCAAACATACGGCGCGGCTGTTTCTCCATCAGCCCTTTGGCCAGTTCCTGCCAGACGCGCTCGGCCACCAAGGCGTCGGCCTCGCCCGCTTCCACCATTTGGCGCATCAGGCACATGGTTTCTTCCGCCACTTCGAAGCCGTAACGGGCGGCGAAGCGGGCAGTGCGCAGGATGCGGACGGGGTCTTCGGCAAAGGCGGGGAGACGGGCGCAGGATTTTTGCGGCGCAGGTCAGCCTCGCCGCCGAAGGGTCGATGATGCGGTAATCTGAAGACTGTGCGATGGCGTTGATGGTCAGGTCGCGCCGCATCGGGTCTTGTTCGAGGGTAACGTCTTTGTCGGCATGGAAGGCGAATCCGGTATAGCCTGGCGGTTTTCCGTTCGGTGCGCGCCAGTGCGTATTCTTCGCGGCTGTCGGGGTGGAGGACAGGAAGTCTTTGCCGACGGGCGGAAACCTTGCGCCAGCATGGTTTCGGCATCCGCGCCGACGACGACCCAGTCGCGGTCGCGGACGGGCAGGCCAGTAGTGAATCGCGGACTGCGCCGCCGACGAGTGGGTTTGCATGATGTGTAGGTGTGTGCGGGAAAGCGGCAGATTATACGCAAAGGGTGATGCTTCGGATGCTTTGTCGTTCAGACGGCCTCAATGGGTGAGGTCGTCTGAAAGCGAGCGAGGAGGCGGTATGCGGTTTTTAGACGGCCTGCAGGCGGGGTGTTTGTCAGGGTTTTTCAGGGCGTTGATTAAAATCCGGGTGTTGTGCGAGGCCCACAGGAGTTTCCACCGTGTGGCGCAGGCGGGTTTGGATGATGCTGTAATGCAGGTCGGGCAGTTGCTTCAGGTAACGGGCGTCGCCGTATTTGCGGTGGCTCTGCATCAGGCGTTCCAGCCAGGCTTTCGGGTCGCGCCCGCGCAGGGCTTCCCTGTTCGACAAACAGCCGGCGCAAATTGTCGGATTCGGTTTTGCTGATGTTTTTCCGGCAGTTTGCTCCAGTATGTCCAATGCGGCCTGTACCAGTTGGTCGGCACGGGCGGGGTCGGTGTTGAAGCTCAATTCGCTTTCGATACGGTTGAGGTGCGGCAGCGGGCGGACGCTGAGTGCAGGCTGTACACGCCTTGCTCGCGGTCGCGCAGGGCGGCTTTCAGGCGGGCTGTAGCCAGGTTGGCCAGCAGGGGGATTTGTTCCGATGTTTCGGGCGTCCAGTTGTAAAACGGCTGCCACGAACGGATGAGTACGTCGCTGCGTGCAGAATCGTTTTCATGTATGCGGACGGTACGGTTGCCGGAAGCCGGTGTCAGGTGCGTATGGGCGCAGGACGGCGAGGGATGGAGGCGAGGTATTGTTCCAGCAGCGGCTTGATGCGTTCGGGCTGCTGGCTGCTGACCAGATAGTAGTTGGTTCGGGTGGCACCCAGACGCTGCCATTGCCGCAAAAGTTCGTTGCGGTCGAATGCGGCGACGGTTTTGTGCATCGGGTTCGCTATATTCGGCACGGTAGTAATAGAGGAGTGCTGCCACGCAACATCTTTTGCGGTCGGTAGAGGATTGCCGGCGGACGGACGGGCGCTGGGCGGCATTTTGCAGATGGCCTTTCCAGCGTTCGTTGAATTCGGGCTGGATGCTGGTAGGCGCGGGTACAGGCGGAGCAGTTCGCCCAGCCGGACGTAAGGGACGTCGCCGCTGATGCTTTGGCTGTGGCTATCGAGGCGGTAATTCAAGCCCAGTCCGTGCAGCCTGCTCCATTGCTGCCATTTGTCAGGGCATTTGCTGCCAGAGCAGTTCGGCGGCCAGTTTGGCCTGCGGGGATTGAGCGTGCTCTGCATATAGCCGCCTTCGGACAGTGCTTGGAAATAGACACGGTCGCCGGCGCTGGGGTGTTGCGGGATGACGGCCTGGTCGCCGTTGCCGAGTTGGTAATAGGCGACTTTATTGGGATGGTCGAAGCGGCTGTTGAGAACTTGGCCGGGGATGAGGGGCATAAAACGGCGAACCGTCGGCAGAAGGGCGGTTTTGCGGCAGTAGCGGCATTGCGCCGTCGTCTGGACGAACGGTTTTTTCGCCGCTGAGGAGAGTTTGTTTTCTTTTTCCCGGCGGTTCGGCTGCGATGTTGCGGTTTGTGCCGGATGCAGTGCCAAGCAGCGAATTGTTCGAAGCGGCTGCTGTCGGGCAGTTCGGGTTTCCGGTTGCCGGGCGCGCGGGCGACGGCCAGTTTGTCGTCGCATCCAGCCATTCGCGGATGCGCCGGTTCACTGCTTTGCTGTCGATGCGGTAAAGCTGTTGGCGCACGGTTTTGTTGTATTCGGCACGGTTTTGCCAGCTTTGTTGTCTGAAAATGCCGCGGTCGGCATCTTGCAGTGCGGCAGTGAGGTTCTGCGGTAGAACCGACGTTGCAGAAATCGGGGTGTTTTGGGCAAAACGGCGGCGGTAAGTGGCAATTTCTTCTTCGGTTGCCGGCTCGGCCAAGATGCTGCAGCGCAGGTTCAGCAAGGTATGGATGGCGTTGCGGTGACCGTCGGGAGTAGTTACGGCAGAGATGCTGACCGAACCGGTTTGCCGCGCCAAATTGCCGCTGTGCAGCGAAAGGGAAAGGATGGCTGGCGGCAGGGTTTGTTTTTCAGACGGCTTTTTCGATGATGTAGGCGGCGAAGTTGTCCAGTAGTCGTTAGTATTCGCCTTCGCCGTCGGACTCGGCGTGAGGACGGGTTGCGGAAGCGGAAGACGAGGTCCAGGCTGCTGTCCCCGTTTTTCCGCATCCTGAACCGTTGCGCTGCGCCAGCCGTTTTGCAGCGGTGGTTCGCGATTCGATGCCGCAACGGGTCGGCAGCAGGATGGATTGGAGGTCGCCCAGCCGTTTTTGTCAGTTCGCGCTGTACGGTTTGCGGGTCAATGTCTCCCGTAATCAGGATGACGGCATTGTTCAGGGCATACCATTTGTTGTGGAATCGGCTGGGTTGTCCGGCTTCCGCCGTACGGATGGCGGTTTCGCCGCCGATGGGCGGATAACGGTAAAGTGGCGCGAGCCTTGCAGCAACAGGGGCGTTGCGCTTCAGTGTCAGGCGGTTTTCAGCGTTTTGACGGTTCCGCCATTCGTTGAGGACGGTTTTTGCTCGATTTGCCAGTCGGAAGGCTTGAATTGGCGCAGTCGCAGGATTTCGGCAGTTATGGTCAGGCTGTCTTCCAATTCGCGGTTGCCGCGCGGGGGGAGGAGGAGATAGCGGGTATAGTCGTATGTGGTTTGGGCATTAAAATGGCGCCCCATCTGCCAGCTCTGAGCACTCAGCTGTGCGGCGATTCCCTGCGGATAGGCAGGGGCTGCTGCGAAAATTCATGTGCTCGACCACGTGCGCCATGCCTTCTTCGCCGTTTTCTTCGTCTGCCGCGCCCACTTCCACCTGTAATTGCACGGTAGAGCTGCGTTATGCTCCCCCGTAGGCGAATATGGTAACGCAGGCCGTTGTTCAGACGGCGCTGAAGATAGTCTGCCGCGGCGGCGTGGATGCTGATGCACGCGGTTGGGCACAGAATCGGTGGAGGTTCATAAAATATGGTTTCAGACGGCTTCCGAAGCTTGGCATTATGCCTGTTTCATGGTGGTTTTGGAAACAGCGGAACGATGCCTGATTTCCCAACACTGATGGATTTTTCTTGTTGCGGGAAATCGTCGGGAACGGATTGTTTGGAAATGTCTTTGACGCGTATTGTTCCGATACCGAATCATCCAAGACGAAGCTGCGCAAGTTGTTGGAGAAGTACAAAAAGGCCGTCTGAAGCGAGCAGGTTCATCGCGCCGTCAATCAGCTTTTGTGGTCGCGCTGGATGTCGAGGATGTCGAGCATCTTTTTTTGCTGTTGGAGAAGCTGGGCGGATCCATGACGATGAGGTCGAACTGTTTGCCTTCGGCGGCGGCGTTTTTGCAGGTATTGGAACACGTCGGCGCGGACGATTTTTGTGTTGCTCGGGGCTGATGCCGTTGAGTTCGAAAGTGCGTTTCGCCCAATCAGAGATAAGTGTTGGACAAATCGACGGTTTCACTGGACGAAGCGCCGCCGGTGGCGGCATAGACGGTGAAGCTGCCGGTGTAGGAAAAACAGGTTGAGAAGCGTTTGCCCGCTGCGGTTTCGCCGACTTTTTGCGCGTGTTGCGGTGGTCGAGAAAAGAGGCCGGTGTCGAGGTATTTGTCGAGGTTGACCCTAAAACTTGCGGTAGTTTTTCGGTGATGACGAAATCGTCGCCGGTTTTGCCGGTTTTCTCGTATTGCTGTAAGCCTTTTTGGCGTTCGCGGCGCTTGAGGTGGATTTGTTCGGGCGCAAAACCGGTAACGAAGGCGACGGCTTCCAATACTTCAGCAAGCCACGCTTCGTATTCTTCGGGCTGCATCAGCCAGCCGGTATCGTATTCCTGAAGGTGGATTTGGTCACCGTAAACATCGACGGCAAAGGGAATTGGGGGATGTCGCGGTCGTAAATGCGCCAGGCTTCGATGCCGTTGCGTTTCGCCCATTTCATGAGGTGTTTGATGTTTTTGCCCATGCGGTTGGCGAAGGGGTGTGATGTCGGTCATGGTTTCAGACGGCCTGAATGAGGATTGGGAAGGGTTTTGGATTTTTAACGCACTTGATGCCTTTTGTGACCGTTATCCATAAAAATCGATATTATCCGCCGTTCGCCTTTTTATACGAAGCCATCGTCTTCCAACCTAAACCGCCGTTTCGGGCGCGTTTCTTTTATTGCTGCTTATTGCCAAGCCTTTCTGTGCAGGTTGTCGTCGATGTTAACCACAAAGCAAGATGCTTGCGACAACCCCTGTAACTTCACATTTCCCGTATCGTTACTTTCCTTTGCTTCAGGTCGTCTGAAAACTGTTCAGGCGTGCGCGTTGTTGTCTCTTTAGGATAGCCATGTCTATTAAATTTGCCGATTTGAACCTTGATAAAAACATCTTGTCCGCCGTGCGCAGCGAGGGTTACGAAAGCCCGACGCCGATTCAGGCGCAAGCCATTCCGTTTGCTTTGGAAGGCCGCGACATCGCTGGCTTCGGCGCAAACCGGCTCCGGCAAAACCGCCGCGTTCCTGCTGCCGACTTTGCAGCGGCTGACCAAACGCAGCGAAAAACCGCAAAGGCCCGCGCGCGTTGGTGTTGACGCCGACCCGCGAATTGGCGGCGCAAGTCGAGAAAAACGCGCTGGCGTACGCCAAAAATATGCGCTGGTTCCGCACCGTCAGCATCGTCGGCGGCGCATCGCTTCGGCTACCAAACCCGCGCCCTGAGCAAACCGGTTGACCTGATTGTCGCCACGCCGGGCCGTCTGATGGACTTGATGCAAAGCGGCAAAGTCGATTTTCGACCGCTTGGAAGTGCTGATTTTGGACGAAGCTGACCGTATGTTGGACATGGGCTTTATCGACGACATCGAAAACCATCGTCGAAGCGACTCCGACCGACCGTCAGACTTTATTGTTTTCCGCCACTTGGGACGGTGCTGTCCGGCAAACTTGCGCGCAAACTGACGAAAAAACCCTGAAGTCATCGAAGTCGAGCGCGTGGACGACCAAGGCAAAAATCGAAGAGCAGCTGCTGTACTGCGACGATATGCGCCACAAAAACCGCCTGCTCGACCACATCCTGCGCGACGCTAATATCGACCAATGCGTGATTTTCACGTCCACCAAAGCCATGACCGAAGTCATCGCCGACGATTTGTACGAAAAAGGTTTTCGCCGCCAACTGCCTGCACGGCGACATGCCGCAAGGCTGGCGCAATCGCACGCTGATGGACTTTGCGCAAAAGGCCGCTGCAAAATTTTTGGTTGCCACCGACGTTGCTGCCCGCGGTATTGACGTGCCGACCATTACCCACGTCATCAACTACGACCTGCCGAAACAGGGCGGAAGACTACGTTCACCGCATCGGTCGTACCGGACGGGCAGGGGCGCACGGGTATTGCGATTACCTTCGCCGAAGTGAACGAATACGTCAAAGTGCACAAAAATCGAAAAATATATTGACCGTAAGCTGAACGAAGTGACCGTCGAAGGCATGGAGCCGACCCGCAAGCGCAAATCCGCAAGCGGCAAACCGAAAGGAAAAAGGCGGCTGGGGCGAGAGAAAAATCCGGCGGCTGGCGCGGCGATAAGAAACCAGGGCAAAAGAAGGCTCTGGCGGCAAATCGCGCGGCGAAGGTTTTCAAAAAGAAGGATTTAAGAAAAAGATGGGTTTAAAAGATAAAGCAAAAAGTGGCATGAGCAAATCGCGTTAGAAAAAGCTAATATCACATACAAGAGCGGGACAGGAATGTCCGCTTTTTAGATGAAATCTTTGCAGCAATCCTATTCATAAATTGAACAAAAGCTACAGTTATAGTGAATTAAATTTAAACCAGTACAGCGTTGGCTCGCCTTGCCGTACTATTTGTACTGTCTGCGGCTCGCCGCCTTATCCTGATTTAAATTTAATCCACTATATCATTGGGATTTATATAGCAAAATAGTTAAACAAAGACTTAAGAAAATGTTCAAGTAAAGAAGGGTTACCTACACTCTACGGAATATAGGATTAGCTGATACGGGCATCATACTTATTGACTGAGACCTTTGCAAAATTCCCCAAAATCCCTAAATTCCCATCAAGACATTTAGGGGATTTCTTCATGAGCACCTTCTTCCAACAAACCGCACAAGCCATGATCGCCAAACACATCGACCGCTTCCCATTATTGAAGTTGGATCAGGTGATTGATTGGCAGCCGATCGAACAATACCTGAACCGTCAAAGAACCCGTTATCTCCGAGACCACCGCGGTACCGTCCCGCCTATCCCCTGTTGTCCATGTTCAAAGCCGTCCTGCTCGGACAATGGCACAGCCTCCGATCCCGAACTCGAACACAGCCTCATCACCCGCATCGACTTCAACCTGTTTTGCCGTTTTGACGAACTGAACATCCCCGATTACAGCACCTTATGCCGCTACCGCAACTGGCTGGCGCAAGACGACACCCTGTCCGAATTGCTGGAACTGATTAACTGCCAACTGGCCGACCTAAAAAGTAGAGAAGGCATCCGCCGCCGTCGTTGACGCCACCATTATTCAGACCGCCGGCGGCAAACAGCGTCAGGCCATAGAAGTTGATGAAGAAGGACAAGTCAGCGGACAAACCACACCGAGTAAAGACAGCGATGCCCGCTGGACAAAGAAAAAACAGCCTCTACAAACTCGGTTTACAAACAACATACCCGTACCGATGAGGAAGGCTATATCGAAAACTGCACATCACCCCGCCAATGTCCATGGGTGCAACCATCTGTCCCCTTTGTTTGGAAGGTATTACCGAAGGTACGACCGTCTATGCCGACAAAGGCTACGACAATAAGGAAAACCGGCAACATCTGGAAGAGCATCAGTTGTTAGACGGCATTATGCGCAAAAGCCCACCGCAACCGTCCGCTGACGGAAGTGCAAACCAAACGCAACCGCTGTTTATCGAAGACCCGTTATGTGGTGGAACAAAGCTTCGGTACGCTGCACCGTAAATTCCGCTACGCCCGGGCAGCCTATTTTTGGTCTGTGTAAAAGTGAGTGCGCAAAGCCATCTGAAGGCGATGTGTTTTGAACCTGTTGAAAGCGGCTAACAGGCTAAGTGTGCCTGTTGCCGCCTAAAAGGCACGACCGGATGCCTCGATTATGGGAGTATCCGGGGAGGATTAAGAGGGTATTTGGGTAGAATTAGGAGTGATTGGGGGAAATAGCCGAAAACCTGTGTTTGGGTTCCGGCTGTCAGTGAAAAAGGTGAAGAGAGGTATTTTGCAAAAGGTCTCTGACTTTTGATTCAGCCCTTGCCTCTTACAAAAACGGCATTGTTTGCACCATAAAAACGGAATAGTCAAAAACCATTCCGTTTTCGTTGTTTTCAGACGGCCTCTATAGATTCGGAGGCCGTCTGAAACTCGATTTATCAACCTATCAAATGTTCACCGTTTCGGCTACTTCGTTGTAGCTGTCGATTTCGTTGAAGTTCATGTAGCGGTAGATTTGGTCGCCCTGTTCGTTGATGATGCCGATGTTGGCTTGGTATTCTTCAACGGTCGGGATTTTGCCCAGTTTGGAGCAAATCGCCGCCAATTCTGCCGAGCCGAGGTAAACGAAGGTGTTTTTACCCAAGCGGTTCAGGAAGTTGCGGGTGGAAGTGGACATGACGGTCGCGCCTTCGTGCACTTGGGCTTGGTTGCCCATACAATGAACAACCCGGCATTTCCATACGCGCGCCAGCGCAGTAGAAATACTGCCGTAGTGGCCTTCGTCGGACAACTCTTTCGCGTCCATTTTGGTCGGCGGCGCCACCCACAGGCGTGCAGGGGATGTCGCTCTTGCCTTCCAAGAGTTTGGAAGCGGCGCGGAAGTGACCGATATTGGTCATGCACGAACCGATGAACACTTCGTCGATTTTGGTGCCTGAACGTTCCGGACATGAAGCATACGTCGTCAGGGTCATTCGGGCAGGCAATAATCGGCTCTTTGATGTCGTCCATGTTGATTTCAATCACGGCGGCATATTCGGCATCTTTATCTGCTTCGAGCAGCTCCGGATTCGCCAGCCATTTTTCCATGGCTGATGCGGCGTTCAAAGTACGCGGGTCTTGATAGCCGTCGGCAATCATGTTTTTCATCAACACGACGTTGGATTTCATGTACTCGATAATCGGCTCTTTGTTGAGCTTCACGGTACAGCCGGCAGCGGAGCGTTCGGCAGACGCATCGGTCAATTCAAAAGCTTGTTCTACTTTCAAATCAGGCAGGCCTTCGATTTCGAGGATGCGGCCGGAGAAGATGTTTTTCTTACCGGCTTTGGCGACGGTCAGCAAGCCTTGTTTAATCGCGTAAAGCGGAATGGCGTTTACCAAATCGCGCAGGGTTACGCCCGGTTGCAGCTTGCCGCTGAAACGTACCAATACGGACTCAGGCATATCGAGCGGCATCACGCCGGTTGCTGCTGCGAAAGCAACCAAGCCGGAACCGGCAGGGAAGGAAATACCGATAGGGAAACGGGTGTGGCTGTCGCCGCCGGTACCGACGGTATCAGGCAGCAGCAGGCGGTTGAGCCATGAGTGGATCACGCCGTCGCCCGGGCGCAGAGCCACGCCGCCGCGGGTGGAAATAAAGGCGGGCAGTTCTTTATGGGTTCTGACATCGACAGGTTTCGGATAAGCAGCGGTGTGACAGAAGACTGCATTACCATATCGGCGGAGAAGCCCAAACAAGCCAAGTCTTTCAACTCGTCGCGGGTCATCGGGCCGGTAGTGTCTTGCGAGCCGACAGTCGTCATGCGCGGTTCGCAATAAGTACCCGGGCGCACGCCTTGTCCTTCGGGCAGACCGCAGGCGCGACCGACCATTTTTGCGCCAACGTGAAACCGGCTTTGCTTTCGGCAGGCGCTTGAGGGCAGACGGAATTCGGTGGAAGCAGGCAGTTTCAGGGCTTCGCGCGCTTTGGCGGTCAGACCGCGACCAATAATCAGATTGATACGACCGCCGGCTTGCACTTCGTCCAGCAATACTTGAGATTTCAGGCTGAACTCGGCAACGGTTTCGCCGTTTTTCACGATTTTGCCTTCATAAGGCAGGATATCGACGACATCGCCCATTTTCAGCGCGAGAAACATCGACTTCAATCGGCAGCGCACCGGAGTCTTCTTGAGTATTGAAGAAAATCGGCGCGATTTTACCGCCCAAACATACACCACTGAAGCGTTTGTTCGGCACGAACGGGATGTCTTCACCGGTATGCCAAATGACGGAGTTGGTTGCGGATTTGCGTGAAGAACCGGTACCGACCACATCGCCGACATAGGCAACCGGATGGCCTTTTGGCTTTGAGTTCTTCCAACAATTTAATCGGACCGACTTCACCCGGTTTTGTCAGGCGTGATGCCGTCGCGCGGGTTTTTCAACATAGCCAGCGCGTGCAGCGGAATATCGGGACGGCTCCATGCGTCAGGCGCTGGAGAGAGGTCGTCTGTATTGGTTTCGCCGTCAACTTTGAAGACGGTAACGGTGATTTTTCGGGAACTTTGGCGCGTGAGGTGAACCATTCGGCATCCGCCCAAGATTGCAAAAACTTCCTGCGCGTATTTGTTGTCTTTTTCAGCTTTTTCCTGAACGTCGTGGAAAGAATCGAACATCAGAAGCGTATGTTTCAAACCTTTGGCGGCAATGGGCGCGAGTTTGTCGTTGTCCAAGAGTTCGATTAAGGCGTGAATGTTGTAACCGCCGAGCATCGTACCTAAAAGTTCGGTCGCATATTCGGGGAAATCAGCGGGCTGGATGCGCTGCCTTCGGCAACGGCAGCTAGGAATGAGGCTTTGACTTTGGCGGCATCGTCCACACCGGGCGGAACACGGTGGGCAAAGCAATTCGACCAAGAACTCGCCTTCGCCTGCGGGCGGGTTTTTCAGCAATTCGACCAAATCGGCAGTCTGCTGCGCGGTTAAAGGAAGGGCTGGGATGCCGAGTGCTTCGCGCTCGGCTGCGGCTTTACGATAAGTTGCTAACATATTTTGTTCCTTTATGTGTTTTTCTTCTGAAACCATGCGGGATGTAGTCCGCAGTAGTGCCGAACTATAAACCAAAAATTTACAAAAATAGGAATATGTGGAGCAGGGACTTTTACAGTAAAAAGATGTTGATGAACGGGTATGCGGATGCCGTCTGAAAATTTCAATTTGACGATTTGAGACCTTTGCAAAAAGCCCTTCCCTCGACAGCCGAAACCCAAACACAGGTTTTTCGGCTATTTCCCTCCCAATCACTCCTAATTCTACCCAAATACCCCCTTAATCCTCCCCGGATACCTGATAATCAGGCATCCGAGCCGCCTTTTAGGCGGCAAACAGGCACCACCAGCCTGTTGGCCGCTTTCAACAGGTTTAAACACATCGCCTTCAGATGGCTTTGCGCACTCACTTTGATCAGTCCGAAAATAGGCTGCCCGGGCGTAGCGGAATTTACGGTGCAGCGTACTGAAGCTTTGTTCGACCACATAACGGGTCTTCGACAAATATCGGTTGCGTTTGGTTTGCGCCTCCGTCAGCGGACGGTTGCGGTGGGCTTTGCGCATAATGCCGTCCTGCAGCCGATGCTCTTCCAGATGTTGCCGGTTTTCCTTACTGTCATAGCCTTTATCGGCATAGACGGTCGTATCTTCGGCTATCCCTTCCAGCAAAGGCAACAGGTGGTTGCACTCATGGGTATTGGCGGGGGTAATGTGCAGTTTCTCGATATAGCCTTCCTCATCGGTGCGGGTATGTTGTTTTGTAACCGAGTTTGTAGAGGCCGTTTTTCTTTTGTCCAACGGGCATCTTTGTCCTTTACTCGGTGTGGTTTGGCCGCTGACTTGTCCTTCTTCATCGACTTCTATGGCCTGACGCTGTTTGCTGCCGGCGGTCTGAATAATGGTGGCGTCAATGACGGCGGCGGATGCTTTCTCTATTTTTAGGTTTTTTTCGGTCAGTTGGCAGTTGATCAGTTCCAGCAATTCGGACAGGGGTGTCGTCTTGCGCCAGCCAGTTGCGGTAGCGGCATAAGGTGCTGTAATCGGGGAATGCTCAACTCGTCAAAACAGCAAAACAGGTTGAAATCGATGCGGGTGATGAGGCTGTGTTCGAGTTCGGGATCGGAGAGGCTGTGCCATTGTCCGAGCAGGACGGCTTTAAACATGGACAACAGGGGATAGGCGGGACGGCCGCGGTGGTCTCGGACGTAACGGGTTTTTTTGACGGTTCAGGGTACTGTTCGATCGGCTGCCAATCAATCACCTGATCCAACTTTTGCAATAGTGGGAAGAGGTCGATGTGTTTGGCAATCATGGCTTGGGCGGTTTTGCCGGAAGAAGGTGCTCATGGAAAATCCCCTAAATGTCTTGGTGGGAATTTAGGGGATTTTGGGAGGGATTTTGCAAAGGTCTCGATTTGTTTGCCAAGCGGTATGGAAGATGCTTCGGCAGGGGCTGATGCTGCCGCGATTTGGATGTTGTAGTGCCAGATACCGCAAGGAGGCCGTCTGAAAACCCGTTGGAAGGTTTTCAGACGGCCTCTTAGATTTCGACAACGGCTGCGGGATGACGTTTTATTCCCTATTTTTATCCAGGCGTTTTTCACTGTATTGAAAAACCGCGCAGGATGTCGATGTCTTCGGTTTCCGTGCCGGCGCGGGCAAACAGGTTTTGCAGGCGGCGGATGATGCGTTCGCCGTTGCGGCGGTTGAAAAAGCCGATGTCTTCCATCAGGGCCCTGCATGTGGGCGACCATGCCGCCGATTTGGACATGGGTGGCGGTGTTCTTTTCCACTTTCAGATGTTTCATGCTGCTGTCGGTTTTGGCTGTAGATTTCGTAGCCACGACTTGCACGGCCTGGGCGAGGTTGAGCGAGAAGTAGTCAGGATTGCCGTTGATGGTCATCAGGCGGTTGCAGGCTTGTACTTCTTCTATGCTCAGGCCATAGGGTTTCGTTGCCGAACACCAGCGCGGTTTGTTGTCCTGTTTCGGCTGCCGACAGCAGCTCGGGGGTCAGCGCGCGCGGGGTTTGCAGTTCGGCAGTCAGTTCGCGGCGGCGGCTGGTCAGCGCGCAGCTCAATACGGTGTCGACAAGGGCTTCCTCCAGTGTGGCGCAGATGCGGGCATTCTCCAGTACGTCAGTAGCGCCGAAGCGAGATGAAGCTTTCTTCGGGCAGTTTGAATGCCTGCGGGTTTGCAGGGTCGAACACGGGCGGCTCGGCGGTCATCGGGGTTTGCATCAGGTTGGGTGCGACGAGGGTCAGTTTGGTCAGCCCCATGGTTTTTCATGGCGCGGGCGGCGGAGCCGATGTTGCCCGGATGGCTGGTGCGGGTGAGGACGACGCTGATGTTGGAGAGGTAGTCGGGGGCGGTGGGTTTGCTGTTCGGCATAGTGTGGTTTTGCTGTATGTTTCAGACGGCCTCAAGAGGTCATGAGGCCGTCTGAAAAGGTTTAGGGTTGCAGGCGGGTTTGCTTGCCCAGCGGGCTTCGGTCAGCATTTTTCTTCCCCTTCCGCCGTGGCGTGCAGGATGTAGCGGTACGTTGGAGTAGATGATGCCGCCGTCCGGGCAGAGTGTGTGAGGCCATTACGCCGGGTGTAAAAACCGTACATTCGCCTTCGGGCGTGTATTTCACCAACTGCCAGCTTTTCGGGATGGCCGAGGGATAGCGTTCGCTTTGTTCTTCTTTGTCGCGCCGGCGGCATACTTTGATCAGATTGCCTTCGATAAAGCGTTCTTCTTCCGACTGTTGTTTGGATTTGGCCGGATTCGCGCCGGAAGTGCGCAGCGATTCGCCGCCGTAACGTTGGCTGAAGAAATCGAGCCAGCCGAACATGGCTTTGAACAGTTTGAACGGTATCATCAGGATGTCCCGCAGCATGTTGCCTTGTTTTTGTATTTCTTCGCGGTGCGGTTTGCGGATGCAGTGAGGTTGCCCGCGTGGTCGGGCTGCGGCATGAAAAAGTCGTATTGTTCGTCGTGCAATACGGTTTCGAGTTCGCCGTCGGACAGGTTCAGGCGGTTGATGGAGCGGATGCTGTTCAGTGCACCGTGTTCGGTATAGGCCAGGCCGCAGGAGTCGTAATAAAGGATGTTGCCGTTTTTCGGATCGAAACAGGGGTTGCTGTCGCGGCATTCGCCTTCGGTGATAAACTGAAAGCGGTTGCCCGACAACGGCATGACGGCCAGATGCCGGTTGCCGTAATAATCGCCGGCCAGCGACAATGCCAGGCGTTCGTGTGCCGCATCGTAAGCCATGTCGTATATCGTGCCAGTCGGTATGCCGCAGCGGGAGGCCTTCGGCCTGCGCCAAGTCGTGAATCGGTTTTGGCCTGTATCGCCGCACCGCCCTGCAATGTTGCGCCGTACACCAGCCGGTAGTCGGCAGTACAGACCGAGTCGCTCGGATGGATGTCCGACAAATCCAGGCCCTCCTGCCGGATGCCCATAAAGTCGGCGCCGCTGCCTAGGTTTTCCATTCTTTTTGCGATGTATCTGTTTCAGGTTGCCGATATATTGCTCTACCGCCTGACACGTTACCGGCTCGCTGCGGTAAATCTGAAAAACAGTACAGACGTTGTTCCTGCATATAAAAAAAGCGTGTTCATGGTTTCCTGCCCTGTCTGTTTTACCGGCGGGAAAAGGCGTATAATGCGCACTTTCCGCCTGCATGACGGATAAACCGCGCATTTTACGGCGCGTCCGGTTCTTTAACAATCGTTAAACGCGTCAGCCGCACAAAAAGCCTTTTTCAGACGGCCTCCCCGCCTCCCTTCTCTATACAGGAATTTATATGAACCCGATTTTTAAACACCGCCTTCAAAGCCGCGCGCAAGGCGGGCGACCTCATGATCCGCGCCTCCAAAGACTTGGGCAACATCAAAACCGACAGCAAAGCGTTTAACGATTTTGTTTCCGACATCGACCGCATGTCGGAAAACATCCTGATCGAAACCCTGCTCGAAGCCTATCCCCAGCACAAAAATCACCGCCGAAGAAAGCGGCAGCCACGGCAATCCGAATGGCGCCTACGAATGGATTATCGATCCGCTCGACGGCACCACCAACTATCTGCACGGCCATCCGCAATACGCCATCTCGATGGCACTGCTGCACAACGGCAAATTGCAGGAAGCTTTGGTTTTACGCGCCCGAACGCAACGACCTTTACATGGCCTCCAGAGGTAAAGGCGCGCTGCTGAACGACCGCCGCATCCGTGTTTCCGTGCGCATCGACTTGCCGCAATGCCTGATCGGTACGGGTTTTCCCGTAGTAGACCAAAGCCGGACGGATACCTATCTGGCCATTTTTGAAAGACTTTTTGTCGCAAACCGCCGGTGCGCGGCGCGAAGGTGCGACCTCGCTGGACTTGTGCGCATTGGCCTGCGGTAGTTTCGACGAGTTTCTTCGAATTCAACCTCAAGCCCTGGGACATTGCCGCCGGCGCGCTGATTGCCAGGGAAGCGGGCGCGGTGGTTACCGATATGACGGGCGAACAGGGTTGGCTGGAAAGCGGCGACATCGTGGCCGCCAACCCGAAGGTTTTTGGCACAAATGCTGCAAATCATCGGCAACCATATCGGTTAAGCCCGAAGCGGTCAGCATCATTGAAGGCCGTCTGAAAACTCTTCTTCCGAGAGGAAGGGGGTTTTCAGACGGCCTCATCAATAGGCTGGCTGTCCGCATACGCGCCGGCTGTGCCGTACCTTCATTGCACTATAGTGAATTAAATTTAAATCAGGACAAGGCGATGAAGCCGCAGACGGTACAGATAGTACGGCAAGGCGAGGGCAACGCCGTACTGGTTTAAATTTAATCCACTATAAAAACCTGCCGTAAGCCGAGATGGCTACGGCGAACACGGCAGCGGTAAAAATCAGGCCGTCTGAAAAACTCCACAGGTTTTCAGACGGCCTGACTGTCTTTCCGACCGTATCAACGGCCTTTGGGTATCGGATCTTTCTCCGAACGGTTGAAAAATCAGCGCGTTCGGTTTTTTTCTTTAACGTGTTGAGCACGGGTTGCGCGTCGCGCAGGGTTTAGCTCGATATTGCGCAGGGGTTTCCTGAACGTCGCGGCGTACACCGGCGAGGAAGGCGAAATACCTTGCAATGCCTGCCGCAGTTCGACCAGTGTTTTTGTTCAATTCTGCCGGGATGGCCTGAGTTTGCGGTTTGGCCAGCAGGCTGTTGGCCGACTTTAGCGTGGATTTCAATTCGGCCAGGCTGCCGTTCAGTTCGCCCACTGTTTTTATCCAGCGGCAGTTTGTTGAATTTTTCCAACAGGTTGCCCAGCTGCGCCTGCAAATCGTCGAAGCCGCCGCCGCGTGTGGCGATGACCGTCAGCCCGTTGTATTCGGCCATCGGTTTCAGCCGTTCGCCCTCGAAGGTGCGTCGGTCAGCTCAATCATTTTGCTGCCCAACAGCGGGTTGTCGCTCGACGATGTGGCGTTCAGGCCGCCGTTTAAGGCCGTCTGAAAAGCCTTCTGCCAGTATTCGCGGCTTTCGCGGTCGCCGTTTTGCTCGATTAAATGCGGCTCTATCCGCAGGCGTACCGGAATCCAGCCGTTTTCAAACAGTTTCAGGCTGTCGCCGCTGCCGAAATAAGGCACGTCGGCCACGCTGCCCACTTTCACGCCTTTGTATTCCACCGGCGAACCGGCATTCAGGCCGCGCACCGATTGGCGGAAAAAAAGGCCGTGTAATACATGGCGCGTTCGCCCGGCAGGCGGTCCACTGCGGCGCGGTTGTCGTACAGCTCGAATTTTCCTTCCGCCTTGGCCGGAGGTGCGGCACGGTCGGGCGTGCGGAAGGTAATGGCACCGGAAATCAACGCCCCCAACGGCGCGCTGTCCAACTGGAAACCGCCGCCGTCGGCCTGAATACGGATGCCGCTGTCCAGCCAGAATTGGCTGCTGCTGTTGATTAAGCTGTCGTTCGGATGTTCGATAAACACGGTGTAGCTGACGCGGCGGCTTTCCGGATCGAATTTCGCGCTTTCTACCCGTCCGACCGGAAAGCTTTCATATACGACAGGGTGCGCCCGTTTCAAGCATTTTGCTGTTCGCACCCGATAATTGCAGCCGCAAACCGTCCTGCGCCAGCGCGGAAATCGGCGGCACGTCGGCGACATCGAATGTATCTTTCGATTCCGCCGCCTTGCCCGGCATAAAAGGCAATATACGAGCCGGAGACCAGTGTTCAGGCCGGAAATGCCGTTGCTGTCGATGCGCGGTTTCACCACCCAAAACTGCGTGTCGCTCCGCATCATATGTTTCACGTCTGCATTGAGTTGTGCCGTCAGCTCTACGCCCTTACCGTCTTCACGCAGGCGGATATTGGTTACTTTGCCGACATTCACGCTCAATACGCGAACCACCGTGTTATTGACTTCGATGCCGTCTGCACTATCAATATGCAGCGTAATTGTCGGCCCTGTGTTGCGGATGTGATCGAACAGCAGCCATCCGCCCACTAAAAAGGCAATCAGTGGCACCAGCCAGATAAAAGATACGGCGGCATTCGTTTTTACGGACACGGGAAGGGACGGGAGACGGGGTTTGATCGGACATAACGCGTTATAGAGGACAAAAGAGGGGCAATTATGCCGCTTTGCCCCCGACATGGCAACGAGAAGGCCGTCTGAAACGGCATGAAATTTTCAGACGGCCTCTTTTTTGTCATCAGATACACAACGAACAGAACCGCCACAAGTTCACAAATCTTAGGCTGTTCGCGTCAATTTATATCAGTGGTCAGAAAAAATTGGACCATAAAATTTCAACTTATTGGATGACTGAAAACAAATTGTTAAACCAGACACATTGCGCATTCCGCTCTTGAATATTTTCTAATAATTGATGTGCAGTATCATTTGTAATAATATAATAAGATTCACATATTAACTACTAAGGGTTATAGAAAGGCCGCAGAAATGTTTCAAGCCAAATACAGCTTTCCTTTTCAGCCAAAAATCCTCGCCATCAGTCTCATCGGTATTCTGAATTCTCTATCGGCCCATGCTAACGATGTGGCGGATATCCCGCCCTCAGAAGTAACCGAAAGCAACAACATCGAAGCACTCACCGTTACCGGCAAACGCAGTGCCGACCAAAAAGGTGCGGATGATGTGTTTTACAAAAACGTTTTCCAGCGTCTACGCTGTACCGCGAATACCTCGAACGCTACCGTACGGATGCCGCTGGCGACGTGTTCAAAAGCTTAAACGGCGTGTACAACATGAACACCCGCAACGCCGGCAGCGCGATTACGCCCAATATCCGCGGCATCAGCGGCAAAGGCCGAATCCCTGTTACCATTGATGGCACGGAGCAAACCGTGGACGTGTGGATGAACAACTACGGCATCGCCGATCGCAACTACGTCGATCCCGCCCCTGTTCCGCAGCATCACGGTGGAAAAAAAGGCCCGGCCATGACGCGCGGCGTGAAGTCCGGCGTGGGCGGCGCGGTGTCCATCCGCACCATCGAGCCCGCCGACATCATCCCCGAAGGCAAAAAGCTGGGGCGTGGAAGTGAAAACTGAGTTTTCCAACAACACCGCCAGGCCTCTGCAAAAATTTAAACGACTATCTGGGCAAAGACTACCGCACCCTGCCTGGCAACCCCACCGCCGACGGCGCATCGGGCACGTTAGGCGGCAACGTGCCTTTCGCCGGGCTCAATTTCTACGGCACGGATGCCGACAAGCCGCGCCAAAGCAGCCGCTTTGCCGAATTTAAAAACGACCGCAACCTTTTGCTTTTCCGCCGCCTTCAAAACCGACCTTTCAGACGGCCTCGTTGCCTACAGCGACCGCCGCAAAGGCACCTACTTCAGCGGCAAACGCGGCGCATCAGGGCTACCTGAACAATGCTATCTACGACAGCGAAGACCCGCGCGCCGACCGTTCCGACGCCCTGATTCCCGACATGGCCGACCTCTACCGCCCCGGCGAACAAGTGCCCAACAGCAACGTTTCCAGCCGCAGCCTGCTTGTAAAAACAACTGGTATCTGCCGCGTGGTCAGCAAATCAACCTGCACATGGACACCAAAAATCCGCTTCGGCGAGATGAACCCCTTCATCAACAACCTGCTGCTGGGCTGGGCAGCCAATACAATATGCAGCGCAAGCGTTACGACATCGCCCCCGTGCAGGGCATCGACTCCGACATCCGCAGCCGCACCTACAAGCTCGGCTACCAATGGCAGCCGAAGGCAGCCGCTGGATCGACCTCAAAGCTGATATCTGGCGCGTGCGCACCACCAGCACCCGCCATCAAAGCGGAGGCCCCGACTTGGCCGTGCCGTACGGCGACAACAAATATGATGCTTGGGCGCGCTGCTTCCGCCACAATCTCCAGCCCGACCCCGCACGCGGCATCGCCAGCTGCCAAGAGCTGATAGACGAAGGCTATGACCGCAACACCCCGCCCAACGACCCGCCCGTTATCGACGGCGCAAACACCGTATTCTCCGGCGCGGTGCAAACCACCAAAGCCACCCGCACCGGCTTCAACATCAGCAACCGCATGCGCCTGAACGACCAATTCAGCCTCACCCTCCGCCCGCCACCAATACGAAAAGCTGGACGAAAGCAGCGAAGTGGCGAAAAACGACCAAGACTTCTTCGGCGTGATGGATGCCGTCACCGCGCTCACCAAGCTCACCGGCCCGCGCTCCGGGCGGCTGCAAAGAATGGGGCGCGCAACTGAGTTTCGACTGGCGGCCGACCGAACGCCTGAAAAATCGAAGGCGGCATCCGCTACGACCGCTTCTGGGCGTTTGACGACCCTGCTCGCCCGTGCCGCGCCAGCCGCAACCCCGCCTATTCCGTTACCCAAAATGCCGACGGCGGCAACGTCATCAGCGGCATTGCCCTGCCGTATTTGCAGAGTGATGTCGCAGGGAAGAAATCGATGCCTACCGCCGCGCCAGAGCTGAAGTCGACGCCGACCCGGGCAACTTCGAAACCATCTACCGCAACTTCGAACAACGCTACGGCTTCTTCCCCGACGAGAGCCTGTCGCGCCACGACCAAAACGGCAACACCGGCTATGTGGACGGCAACGACCAATACCAGGCTTTCGATGAAAGCCGCACCGTACTCTACCGCCCGATGCGCCCCAAAAATCGTAGAATACGGCAACCGCAAATTCCACGGCCCCGCCTTTGAAAAACGGCCTGTTCGACCAGCGCGTAAGCAATCCGCAGGGCAGGCAGGGGCAGCTTCTACCGCTACCTGCGCGTGAGCCGCAGTGCCCGCTTCGAATATCATCCCAATGACGACAGCTATCCGTTTGATTACGGCTATGAAGCCAGCCAATATCAGGAAAACACCACCGACGATAATTCGCCCGACTACCGCACCCGCCGCAACGACCTGGCCAGCACCGACCTGCCCGACGAAGCCCGCCACATCCATACCCCGATAACGGGCGACGCCAACTACCCGCCGGTAAAACGCCTCAACGGCTCGGCCTGGTCGCCCATGATCGCCCTCAGCTACGACCTCACCGACAACAGCCGCTGCACCTGCGCTGGGCGCAGATGACGCGCTTCCCAGCATCTACGAAGCCACCAATATGAGCTTCGGCGCAGTGTGTTGGAAGCCATGCTGCCCTCGTTCGACCTCAAGCCCGAGCGCAGCACCAACTGGGAAATCGGCTACAGCTACAACTTCGCCCGCTGTGGAGCAGGGCTGCGCGAAGGCGACGTGCGCCTCACTTATTTCTCCAACACCATCAAAAACGTCATCGACACCGCCGCCAACAAAGACCTCATCCAATACGACCGCAAAATCACCCAAGGCATCGAACTGCAAAAGCCGCCTCGATTTCGGTACTTCTTCATATCGCTCGGCGGCACCTACCGTTTAAAACAGAAACCTGCGACGAAAAACCTCTCCTTCGCCTACGATATGTACTACAACAGCGTGCCCGCCTGCATCGAAGGCGGCATCAGCGCAACCAGGTTCTACCAATCCATCCAGCCCAAATACTCCATTAATTTAGACTTGGGCGTGCGCCTCTTCGGCGAAAAACTCGAGCTCGGCATCCGCGGCATCCACCACAGCCGCCGCGACAGCAAACAGCACGACCGGCTCATCGAACAAGGCATGGGCCGCCTGCTCAAAACCACCGGTCAAGCCTACCACTGGCGCGCCTCCACCATCTGGGATGCCTACGCCCGCTACCGCATCGGCAACAAGCTCAGCATCAACCTCGGCGTGAACAACCTCACCAACCGCTATTACCTCGACCCCATGAGCAACGTCCCAACCTCCGGGCCGGGTAGAACGATTACTTTTTGGTATTAAAGGTAAATTTTAACAGAGAACAGTAATATCGCCGACAGGTCTAAAAAATATGACTGTTGGCGATAAACTTTATATTGCCCGGTAATTAAATTTCAATGTATTGAAGAAATAATATGCTATTATTTCAGTGGAGGTTATCAATAAACCATACTTCCGTAAAAACAGTTATTACCAAAAATATAAGTAATTCCTTAAGCATTAAATTTATCGTGATTAAAGAAAGTTGCCGATGCATGAATGTTTTTGCGGAGAATGCCATATTAGAATTTTTGATTGTGCTTAATACTGATCTTTTTAATATTATTTTTCTTGGATATAGTAATGTAACTTTACCACAAATCTTCTTTTCGTACCTTTGGGTAAAATTTTTAAAAACGCAATGCATTCAAAATAATCTATAATGTGACCATCTATTGTGTGACTCTTTGAGTATCAAAGAGTTCATTTTAATTCGGATGCGCTAATGAAAAATCAGCAACCATTACAACAATATTTTGATGTCTATATCTCCTATCCCCAGGCATTGACCAAGACCAAGTAAATGAAAATATAAGACAAAAATTTATCCTCAGAAGAGGCTGAAGAAGTTATTTTTGGCATTGGAGGAAAAATAGACAAGCTCTGATGGTCGAGCGATGCACTAATGAAGCGGCTGAATGCCCAACATTACTTTTGGTTATTTGGGATTGGATGTCATTATCCGTGTTTCATTGGAATTAATGCCCGATGAAGATAACAACGATCACGTTGATAATGCTTCTTCTCCTGTTCCTCAGTGTCCCGTGTGCTTTACTATTTTTTTGAAGATCCTGATACGACACAATGTCCGACATGTCAATTACATTTGCGGACTGCGACTGGAAACCTATATTTATCGAAAGCGTATTGAATGGCAGGAGCGAATAGCCTTCGAACACCGAAAACAGCATGAACTGGCTTATCGTATGTTACGTGAGCGTCAAGCGGAGGAAAAAGAATACGTAAACAAATTCACAATGAATTAGAAACCGAATTGTTGAAAGAGCTAGAGCATTTTGAACAGTTGGCAGTCTGTATTTTTATAATAAGAGGTAATTATCTCTGTCGCATTGATTGTTTTATTTGTAATTATTTTTACTTCGCTGGGCTATTTTTGGCTCAAATTATTGTTAAGTAAATAATATTTAGTTATTTTTGAAGTTAATATTTTAATTTTTAACATATTTTGTTTTTAATGATTATATAATGAAATAAGTATGTTAGATTAATTTTATAAAAAGCCATATTAAGTATTATGGGCTGCGCTAGATAACTAGCACAGCCCGAGACCTTTCCAAAATCCACAAAATCCCTAAAGTCCCACCAAGACATTTGAGGGATTTCCCATAAACACCTTCTTCCAGCAAACCACTGAAGCCATGATTGCCAAACACATCGACCGCTTCCCGCTATTGAAGTTGGATCAGGTGATTGATTGGCAGCCGATCGAACAGTACCTGAATCGTCAAAGAACCCGTTACCTTAGAGACCACCGCGGCCGTCCCGCCTATCCCCTGTTGTCCATGTTTAAAGCCGTCCTGCTCGGACAATGGCACAGCCTCTCCGATCCCGAACTCGAACACAGCCTCATCACCCGCATCGATTTCAACCTGTTTTGCCGTTTTTGACGAGTTGAGCATCCCCGATTACAGCACCTTATGCCGCTACCGCAACTGGCTGGCGCAAGACGACACCCGTCAGAATTGCTGGAACTGATTAACCGCCAACTGACCGAAAAACCTAAAAATAGAAAGCATCCGCCGCCGTCATTGACGCCACCATTATTCAAACTGCCGGCAGCAAACAGCGTCAGGCCATAGAAGTCGATGAAGAAGGACAAGTCAGCGGCCAAACCACACCGAGTAAGGACAAAGATGCCCGTTGGACAAAGAAAAACGGCCTCTACAAACTCGGTTACAAACAACATACCCGTACCGATGCGGAAGGCTATATCGAGAAACTGTACATCACTCCCGCCAATACCCATGAGTGCAACCACCTGTTGCCTTTGCTGGAAGGTATAGCCAAAGATACGACCGTCTGTGCCGACAAAAGGCTACGACAGTAAGGAAAACCGGCAACACCTGAAAAGAACATCGGTTGCTGGACGGCATTATGCGCAAAGCCCAGCGTAACCGTCCGCTGACGGAAGCGCAAACCAAACGTAACCGATATTTGTCGAAAACCCGTTATGTGGTCGAACAAAGCTTTGGTCACGCTGCACCGTAAATTCCGCTACGCCCGGGCAGCCTATTTCGGGCTGATTAAAGTGAGTGCGCAAAAGCCATCTGAAGGCGATGTGTTTAAACCTGTTGAAAGCGGCTAACAGGCTAAGTGTGCCTGCTGCCGCCTAAAAAGCAGCCCGGATGCCTGATTATCGGGCATCCGGGAAGGATTAGGGGGTATTTGGGTAGAATTAGGAGTGATTGGGAAATAGCCGAAAACCTGTGTTTGAGCTTCGGCTGTTGGAGGAAAAGGCTTTTGCAAAGGTCTCAGCCCATAATACTTTGTGATACACTACAAATCAGTATAGCTTAGATATATTCTTTTTCAGACGGCTTCCTTTATAGAATGGGAATAGAATAATAGAATTCAATGTCCACTTTAATTCGAGATGAAATACAGGAAATGTCAGCTTACACGGTAGCAGATATACCTGATTCCTGCATTAAGTTGGATGCAATGGAATTGCCCTGCCGATTTCCGGAAGATATGCAAAAAGAGTTAGCTTGCGCGCTGGCAGTAGCGGAAATTAACCGTTATCCCAATCCGGTGACAAGCGGATTGCAGCAGATTAAAGGAAACATTTCAAATCCCCGAACAGGCACAAATTGTTTTTGGGCAACGGTTCGGATGAACTAATCAACTAATCACGATGTTGCTGGCAAAAGCCGAATGCCAAAATATTGTCTGTAGATCAAGCTTTGTGATGTATCGGCGTAATGCGGTATTATTTGGGTTGGAGTATATCGGAGTCCCCATAATGACGACTTTACACTGAATTTACCTGCCATTTTATCTGCAATAAAGACTCATCAACCTGCGCTAATTTTTATTGCTTATCCGAATAACCCTACCGGCGTGCCTTTTAGGCATGAGGATGTGCGGGAGATAATTGATGCTGCACCTGGGTCATTGTAATAGATGGGAGCTTACGGCTCATTTTTAGCCTTGATAGTTTTTGCCTTATGCGGGCAATGTGGAAAAAGCTGGTTGTGATGCGTACCTTAAGCAAAATCGGTTTTTGCCGGATTGAGATTGGGCTATGCATACGCGCCATCAATCCTGATGAATGAGTTGGCGAAAATTGTTCCTCCTTACAATATGAATCAGTTAAGTCTAACCGCAGCTAAGTTTGCCTTGCGTCATTATAGATGGGTTGAGGGAACAAATCAATACTTTGAAACGGGAAAGAAGCCGTTTATCTGAGGGCTCTATCACTACTGCCTGAAGTAAAAGTGTTTGCTAGTGAGGCAAATTTCCTAACGATTCGGGTACCTGATGCGGAACTGGTTTTTAAGGCATTAAAAGACAGCAATATCCTGATCAAAAATTTACATGGTTCACATCCTTTGTTAGACCAATGCCTGCGTTTGACGGTGGGCACTTTTGAACAGAATCAACAGGTTCTAACAGTTTTTCAACATCTATTTAACAAGTAAATATATGGACAAAAAGCAATTCATTACTGAAAATTTCTTCCGCCTGATTAAAGAAGCGGGAATGTATCCAAACTGTCCCGCGCCTGCGGTTATACCAATCCTGCGTCTTTACATCAGTTACGTGCGCGGTTGGATGAGGAAAGGCAGGGCGTGGTATTTCCAGCGTTTTAGCAACCAAACTAGAGCAAGGTATAGAAAAACCAAAGGGCTGGATGGATAAGCGTCATCGTGATGAAACACAACCTGCTTCTGGCAACAAACAAACGGTAGATTCTACACACTAGCTTGGCAACCGATAACGGCGACCGAATAGTAAGCGTGACCCGCAACACTAAAGAAACACAAATTACCATTACTATCAACCTAGATGGTAGCGGGCAAGGACGATTTGATACGGGTGTGCCGTTTCTAGAGCATATGCTTGACCAAATCGCCCGTCATGGAATGATTGATTTGGACGTTACTTGCAAGGCGATCTCCATATCGATGATCATCATACCGTAGAAGATATCGGCATCGTTTTCGGCCAAGCACTGAAACAGGCTTTGGGCGATAAAATGGGAGTACGCCGCTACGGGTCACTCTTATGTGCCGCTAGACGAGGCTTTGAGCCGCGTGGTATTGGATTTTATCCAGCCGTCCTGGCTTGGTGTATAACAGCATTCAGCCGTGCTTGGATAGGGTAAATTCGATGTTGATTTATTTGAAGAATTCTTTCATGGTATGTCGTCAATCACGCGATGATAACGTTACATATTGATAATTTAAGCGGTACCAATGCACCATCAGGCTGAGACGGTATTCAAAGCATTTGGGCGTGCACTACGCGCTGGCAGTGGAATTCGATGAGCGCATGACAGGGAAAAATTCCGTCAACTAAGGGTTTACTATCTGAATCTAGCTGACGGTAGAATCAAAAACCACTTATCCTATAACCATACGGATAAGTGGTTTTTCATATTAAAGGATAATTTATTCGATTTCAAAGCCATACTCGGTTTACATCTTATTATTTGTATTATGTGAGGGCGAGTATAATGGCCAAATCCATACTGTCCCACATGTTTTTCCAGACAGCCTCCAAATGCCGGAAGGCCGTCTGAAAAATGTATAAAACAAGGTGTGCCGTCCTTATTTTTATTGTATGAATAAAATTGCGCGGAAATAGGCTGTTTCGGCATATAAACAGCTTGCGCTTTAAACACAACACAGTATAACCGTTTGGTTATCCAACCAGTCAAAACAGAAAAGGACGTGTCATGTTTTTCGATAAAATCGAAGCTGCGCCTGCCGACCCGATTTTGGGTTTGGGCGAAGCATTCAAAGCCGAAACCCGCAGCAATAAGGTGAACTTGGGCATCGGCGTGTACAAAGACGCTAAAGGCAATACCCCGATTCCGAAAGCGGTGAAGGAAGCCGAAACCCGCCTGTTGGCCAATGAAAACAGCAAAAACTATCTGACCATCGACGGTGTGGCCGCCTACAACGCCGAAACGCAAAAACTGCTGTTTGGCGCGGACAGCGAAATCATCGCGTCAAGCGCGCCAAAACCGCGCAGAGCTTGGGCGGTACGGGCGCGCTGCGCATCGCCGCCGAGTTTGTCAAACGTCAGACCGGCGCGAAAAACGTGTGGATTTCCGCCCCGACCTGGCCGAACCACAATGCCATTTTCAAAGCCGTCGGCATCAATATCCGCGACTACCGTTATTACGACAAGGCATCGCACGGCTTGGATTGGGACGGCCTGATTGCCGATTTATCCCAAGCCGAAGCCGGCGACGTGGTGCTGCTGACGGCTGCTGCCACAATCCGACCGGCATCGACCCGACTCCCGAACAATGGGAAACATTGGCGAAAAATGTCGGCGGAAAAAGGCTGGCTGCCGTTGTTCGACTTTGCCTATCAGGGCTTTGCGCACGGTTTGGAAGAGGATGCTTACGGCTTGCGCGCTTTTGCCAAGCTGAATAAAGAATTGCTGGTGGCCAGCTCTTATTCTAAAAACTTCGGCATGTATAACGAGCGCGTGGGTGCGTTTACCGTGGTGGCCGCCGATGCGGATACCGCCAACCGCGCCTTCAGCCAAGTCAAAACCATCATCCGCACACTGTATTCCAATCCGGCATCGCACGGCGGCAATACGGTGGCCATGGTGCTGCAGGATGCCGAATTAAAAGCGCAATGGGTGGCAGAACTGGACGAAATGCGTGCGCGGATTAAGGAAATGCGGCAGAAATTTGTCGATTTGCTGAAAGAAAAAGGCGCGCAACAGGATTTCGACTTTATCGTGAAGCAAAACGGGATGTTCTCCTTCTCCGGCCTGACGCCAGAACAGGTGGACCGCCTGAAAGACGAGTTTGCCATTTATGCCGTGCGTTCCGGTCGCATCAACGTTGCGGGTATTACCGCCGACAATATTGACTATCTGTGTGAAAGCATCGTGAAAGTGCTGTAATTACGGATAATTTAAGAGGCCGTCTGAAAACATTTTCAGACGGCTCTGTCGGTAACTTGTTAATTTGCTGAAAGAAAAAGGCACACGGCAGGATTTCGACTTTATCGTGAAGCAAAACGGCATGTTTTCCTTCTGCAGCTTGATACCTGGACAAGAGGCCGTCTGAAAAGCGAATTTGCCAGTTTATGCCGTGCGTTCCGTAGCATCAACGTTGCGAGGCATTAACCGGCAATATTGACTATCTATGTGAAAGCATTGTGAAAGTGCTGCAATTACGGATAATTTAAGAGGCCGTCTGAAAAATGTTTTCAGACGGCCTCTAGTCATGGAAAGAGCTGCTAAACGATTATTCCGCCGCGGCTTTCGCTACGCGCCGCCAGTGGTGCAGCAGCGGTTCGGTGTAGCCGTTGGGCTGCTCGGTGCCTTTGAAGATCAGGTCGCAGGCAGCGAGGAAGGCGGGGAGGTATCGAAGCGGTAGAGCCATGGGGGTGTAAGCCGGATCGCCTTCGTTCTGTTTGTCCACCACGGCAGCCATACGCTCCAAAGTGGTGCGGACCTGTTCGGCACTGACAATGCCGTGCAACAGCCAGTTGGCGATGTGCTGGCTGAAATCCGCAGTGTGGCGCGGTCTTCCATCAGGCCGACGTTGTGGATGTCGGGTACTTTGGAGCAACCTACGCCTTGTTCTACCCAGCGGACGACGTAGCCCAAGATGCCTTGGCAGTTGTTGTCCAATTCCCTGTTGTTTTTCCGCTTCCGTCCAGTTGGTGTCGGCGGCTGTGGGGATGGTGAGCAGGTCGTCCAGATAATCGGCGGCAGGGGCGGGCGGCCAGTTCGCGCTGTACGTCGAATACGTTGATTTGATGATAGTGCATGGCGTGCAGGGGTGGCTGCGGTGAGCGAGGGCACCCATGCGGTGAGTGGCGCTCGGATTTCGGATGGCCGATTTTTCTGTTTCAGCATTTCCGCCATCAAATCGGGCATAGCCCATGCCTTTTGCCGATTTGGGCTTTGCCGGGCAGGCCGCATTGCAGGCCGGTTTGGACGTTGCCGGCTCGTAGGCGGCAATCCATTTGCTGGCTTTCATGTCGCCTTTGCGTATCATCGCGCCCGCCTGCATGGAGGTGTGCATTTCGTCGCCGGTGCGGTCGAGGAAGCCGGTATTGATGAAGACGACGCGGTCGGAAGCGGCTTGGATGCAGGCGGCGAGGTTGGCCGAGGTGCGGCGTTCTTCGTCCATGATGCCCATTTTCAGGGTTTTTCGGCGGCAGTTTGGCCAGTGTTTCGATGGCAGCAAACAGTTCGTCGGCAAAGCGGACTTCTTCCGGGCCGTGCATTTTGGGTTTGACGATGTAAACGCTGCCGCTGCGGCTGTTTTTGTTTTCGCTGCGGTTCAGGTCGAGGCGGGGCGATGAGGCGGTCATCACGCCGTCAGGATGCCTTCGAGGGATTTCTTTGCCTTCGGCATCAATACGGCAGGGCGTGGTCATCAGGTGGCCGACGTTGCGGATGAAGAGCAGCGAGCAGTAGGGCAGGGTAAAGCTGCCGCTGCCGTCGGGTTTGGTGTATCCGCGGTCTGCATTCAGTTTGCGGGTGAAGGTTTTGCCGCCTTTTTCCACTTCTTCGGTCAGTGTGCCGTTCATCAGGCCGAGCCAGTTGGCGTATACCAGTGCTTTGTCCTCTCCGTCTACGGCGGCCACGGAGTCTTCGCAGTCCATGATGGTGGAAAGGGCGGCTTCAAGGATGATGTCTTTTACGCCGGCGGGGTCTTGGCTGCCCTATCGGGCTGTTTTTGTCGATGGGGATGTCGATGTGCGGGCCGTTGTGCAGGAAGAGGAGCGAGGAGGGGCTTCTGCCTGGCCGTTGTAGCCGATGAAGAGTTCGGGCGTTTGCAGGGCCGCTTTCGCCGCCGTCTTTCAGTTTGGCTTTCAGACGGCCTCCTTCTACGCGGTAGGCGGATACGTCGCGGTGGCTGCCTTGCGCCAGCGAGATGCTGTAGTCGAGGAGTTGCGGGCGAGGCGATGACGGCGTCGCCGCGTTTCGGATGTAGGCTTTGCCTGCAGCCAAATCACCGCTTTGGTCGATGGCGTCCGTGCCGTACAGTGCGTCGTACAGGCTGCCCCAGCGGGCATTGGCGGCAGTGAGGGCGTAGCGGGCGTTGTTGATGGGGACGACCAGTTGGGGGCCCGCCTGCTCGGCCACTTCCCGATCAACGTTTTGCGTGCCGATTTTAAACGGCGCGGGTTCGTCGACCAGATAGCCGATTTCTTTCAGGAAGGCGCGGTAGGCGGCGGCATCGGTTGCTGCTCCGTTTTGTTTTGTGCCAGTCGTCGATTTGTTGTTGGATGGCATCGCGTTTCTCAAGAGGGCGCGGTTGCGCGGCGCAAATTCCGCCAAAAGTTCTGCAAAGCCCTGCCAAAATGCCTCGGCCTGTATGTCGGGACGGGACGGAAGGACTTGCTCGGTGATGAAACGGTAGAGGTGGTTGTCGATCTGCAGGCCGGCTGCGGGGATATAGTTGTCATGCCATGATAAATTCTCCAAAATATTGTTCTTATGAAACATCGTGATGACGCCATGCAACATTAACACTATTTTTCAATGGATAAAAAGTAGGCCGTCTGAAAATTATTTAATTACAATCGTTTCGGTGTCGGTTTTTGTTTTCTTACATTTGGAACGCCGAAGGCCGATCTGAAAGTTGATTTTCAGACGGCCTTTCGCTGGTTTAGTCTTTTTATCTTTCGGCTTTCAGCACCCGCTGACGGCGCGTTTCGCTCAACACCATGCCCGCGCTGACGGAGACGTTCATGCTTTCGACCGTGCCGAACATGGGTATCGACACCAGCATGTCGCAATGCTCGCGCGTCAGGCGGCGCATGCCTTCGCCTTCGTTGCCCATTACCCATGCCGCGCTGTCGGGCAGATCGCAATGGTAGAGGTCGGAATCGCCGTCCATGTCGGTGCCGATGATCCAGATGCCGTATTCTTTTCAGCTTGCGCAGGGGTGCGGGCGAGGTTGGTTACGGTGATGTAGGGGACGGTTTCCGCCGCGCCGCAGGCGACTTTGCTGACGGTGGCGTTCAGTCCCGCGCTTTTTGTCTTTCGGCGCGATGACGGCGTGTACGCCCATTGCGTCTGCGGTACGCAGGCACGCGCCAGGTTGTGCGGGTCGGTGATGCCGTCGAGTATCAGCAATAGCGGCGGTTCGCTCAGGTTTTTCCAATACGTCTTCGAGGTGGATGTGGTTTTTGGAAGCGTCGATAAACCCGACTACGCCCTGATGCCGCGCACCTTTGCTGATGGCGTTGAGGCGGTCGGCGTCGGCGAAGTGTACGCGCACGTTTTCGTTTGCCGCTTTTTCCAACACGTCGCGCGTGCGAGCATCGTTTTGCCTTCTTGGACGTAGAGTTCGGTAATCGATTTCGGGTTTTGCCACAGGGCGGGCGTTGACGGCGTGGAAGCCGTAGATTAAGCGTTGGTTGGCCATGCTGGGTCTTTCGGTTTGAAAGGCGGGATTATAGCAGGCTGCCGCAATGGGGAAGGCCGTCTGAAAAAGCCAAAACGGTGTTTCAGACAGCCTTTTTTGCCGTTTGCATGGATAGGTTATGGATAAACGGTTTCCATCATCTCTTGTTTTTAAATGCTAAAAGCCAGACTGCTTCTGCTTTTTGGGCAACTTTGCAGCGGGGCATGGTGTTCGAACAGCCAATCCACATAACGGTCCACGCCTTGTTCCACAGTGAGGAATTCTTCTTCATAGCCCGCGTCGCTCGGTCAGGGTGATGTCGGCTTAGGGTAAAAGCTTTGGTATTTGCCTTTGAGCGCGTCGGGAAACTCGGTGTAGCGGATTAGGCCGTGTTTGACCAGCGATTCCAGCGGCAGGCGGTCTTTTGCCTTCGGCGGCGCGGCAGGCGTTGACGGTGGCGGCAGCCAAGTCGTTGAAGGGCTGGCTGCGGCTCTGTGCCGAGGTTGAAAATGCCCGATTTTTCGGGGTTGTCGAGGAAGAATAGGGTTCACTTTCACGACGTCTTCCACGCTGACGAAATCACGGCTTTGGCCGCCTTCGGGATAGCCGTCGTAGCCGCCGAACAGGTTGACATAGCCTTGCTCGCGGTATTGGTTGAAGTGGTGGAAGGCTACGGAAGCCATGCGTCCTTTGTGCTGTTCGCGCATGCCGTATACGTTGAAATAGCGGAAACCGGCCACCTGCGCGGTCAGCCCTTCTTCGATGCGGCGGCGGACGACTTGGTCGAACAGGAATTTGGAATAGCCGTAGACGTTCAGCGGTTCTTCCAACTCCCGCTCTTCGCGGAAGGTTTCGCCTTTGCCGTAAACGGCTGCGCTGGAGGCGTGAGGAAGGGGATGCGTTCGTCCTGACACCAGTCCAAGAGGTCGAGCGTGTACTGGTAGTTGTTGTCCATCATGTATTTGCCGTCGTGGTTCATGGTGTCGGAACACGCGCCTTCGTGGAATACGGCTTCGATGTCGTCAAACGGGAAGATGTGTTCGCGCACTTGGCGGATGAATTCGTGTTTGTCGAGATAATGTGCGATGTCGCAGTCGGCCAGATTTTTGAATTTCTGGCCGTTGCTCAGGTTATCCACTGCCACGATGTCGCTGATGCCGCGCGCGTTCAATCGCTGACGATGTTGCTGCCGATAAAGCCGGCGGCACCGGTTACGATGATGGTCATGTTGTTTCCTTATACAGGCCGTCTGAAAGGTGGTTATTGTAAACCAAAGGCAGGCAGGCCGAAATATCCGCTAAAAGGCCGTCTGAAATCCTTATTCGGGATGAAAGAAGGATTTTTCAGACGGCCTCTGTCTGGGAGGGTAGTTCGGTTTTTAGTTCACGTCTGTTGCCGATGCGGCTGAAGTCGCCCAAGTTCATCCAAATGAAAAAAACGCTTTGCCGACAATCAGTTTGTCATCGACAAAACCCCAGTAGCGGGAATCCGCGCTGTTGTCGCGAGTTGTCGCCCATCATGAAATAGCGGCCTTCGGGCACTTTGCAGGTAAAGGCACTGCCGTCTTCGGCATATTGGCAAAACTCTTTCAATCCGCTGCTTTGATAATTTTTCTCCGGCATCAGTACGTTGAAGTAACGCAGCAATCCTTCGGGATTGAACGACGGCTGACCTTCATCCAGCAGGATGTCGAAGTTTTTACCGTTTAAGGCCGTCTGAAAGCGTTCGGACGAATGCGTCATGGCGGGATTTTTCGTCTTCGGGGTATTCATAGTTGCCCGCTGCCGTTTGCGGTACGGGTTGGCCGTTCACGGTCAATACCTTGTCTTTGTACTCCACCACGTCGCCGGGAGATGCCGATTGCGCGTTTGATGTAGTGGTTTCCGGCTCAGGGATAATTGAACACCACCACATCGCCGCGCTGAATGGTGCCGGTATCGATTAACACATTATTCAGAATTGGCATGCGGATGCCGTAGGCAAACTTGTTGACTAAGATAAAGTCGCCTTTCACCAGGCCCGGGCGCATGGAGCTGGACGGAATCTGAAACGGTTCGGCAATGAAGGTACGCAGTATGAATACGGTCAGGATAATCGGAGCCGGACATATAATCGCGGAAATGATTTTCGTCATCCAAGGTGCCGCTCAACACCTTTTTGTCCTTTTTCATCCACCGTGGTCGTCTGCCCGGGTTTGAAAGACAGCTTGCGCCACAGCCAAATCGCACCGGTAAATACGACAAACACCAGCAATACGGCGGTAAAGCTCATCTTGAACGCCAGCAGGCCGAATATGCCGATCATGGTCAAGAGATAACCCCATTGCAGGCCGTCGCTCCATTCGCCGTTTTCGCCCCGCTCTTTGCCGCTGATTGCAAACAGGCCGATGCCGACGATTAAGGCCAGTAGTGCGCCGATCAGATAGATATTCATTTATTTGTCTCCCACCTGCAAAATCGCCAGAAACGCGCTCTGCGGAATTTCCACATTGCCCACCTGTTTCATGCGTTTTTACCGGCTTTTTGTTTTTTTCCAGCAGTTTTTCTTACGCGTGATGTCGCCGCCGTAACATTTGGCCAATACGTTTTTTTGCGCAGCGCCTTCACGTTTTTCGCGGGCGATGATTTGCCCGCCGATGGCAGCCTGCACGGCGATGTCGAACATTTGGCGCGGGATGAGTTCGCGCATTTTCGCCGCCAGTTCGCGTCCGCGTTGCACGGAGGTTTGGCGGTGCACAATCAGGCTCAGCGCGTCCACTTTGTCGCCGTTCACCATAATGTCCAGTTTCACGAGGTCGGACGACATAAATTCTTTGAAATTCATAGTCTAACGAAGCGTAGCCGCGCGAGGTGGATTTGAGTTTGTCGAAAAAAGTCCATCACCACTTCGTTCATCGGCAGATCGTAGGTCAGCATCACCTGCCGCCCCATGTATTGCATGTTGCGCTGCACGCCACGTTTTTGGTTGCACAACGTCATCACGTTGCCGACATAATCCTGCGGCACGAGGATGGTGGCGGTGATAATCGGCTCCATAATCGTGTCGATGGTGGCAATGTCGGGCAGTTTGGACGGGTTTTCCACGTCGATTTTTTTGCCGCTTTTTCAAAATCACTTCGTAAACGACAGTCGGCGCGGTGGTAATCAAATCCATGTCGAATTCGCGTTCCAAGCGTTCCTGCACGATTTCCAAGTGCAGCAAGCCCAAAAGCCGCAGCGGAAGCCGAAGCCCAATGCTTGGGAGACTTCCGGTTCGAATTTCAGCGAAGCGTCGTTGAGTTGCAGTTTTTCCAGCGCGTCGCGCAGGGCTTCGTAATCGTGGCTTTCCACGGGATACAGGCCGGCGAACACTTGGCTTTGCACTCTTTGAAGCCGGGCAGCGGCTCGGAAGCGGGGTTTTGCACCAGCGTTACCGTGTCGCCCACTTTGGCCTGCCCCAGCTCTTTTACGCCGGTGATGAGGAAGCCCACTTCGCCTGCTTTAAGCTCTTGTTTGTTTACCGATTTCGGGGTGAACACGCCGAGCTGTTCCGCTAGCTTTCGGCTTTGGTGGACATGAGGCGTACTTTGTCTTTCAGTTTCAGACGGTCGTTTTTCACGCGGATGAGCATCACCACGCCGACATAGTTGTCGAACCACGAATCGATAATCACGGCTTGCAGCGGCGCGTTTTCGTCGCCTTCGGGCGCGGGGATTTTGGCCACGATTTCTTCCAGCACGTCTTCCACGCCCAAACCGGATTTAGCGGAACAGGTGACCGCGCCCACCGCGTCGATGCCGATGATGTCTTCGATTTCTGCGCCACGCGGTCGGGGGTCGGCGGCGGGCAGGTCGATTTTGTTCAGCACGGGCACGACTTCCACGCCCAAATCAATCGCGGTGTAGCAGTTGGCCACGGTTTGCGCTTCCACGCCCTGCGACGCGTCCACCACCAAGAGCGCGCCTTCGCAGGCGGACAGACTGCGCGACACTTCGTAGGAAAAGTCCACGTGTCCCGGGGTGTCAATCAGGTTCAGCAGATAGGTTTCGCCGTTTTTGGCTTTGTAGTTCAGCGCGGCGGTTTGCGCCTTAATCGTGATGCCGCGCTCTTTTTCGATGTCCATGCTGTCCAAAAACCTGCGAACTCATTTCGCGAGTTTTTCCAAGCCGCCGCAGAGTTGGATGAAGCGGTCGGCGAGGGTGGATTTGCCGTGGTCGATGTGGGCGATGATGGAGAAATTGCGGATATTTTTCATTTGGTTCGATATGGGTTTGGAGGCCGTCTGAAAACAGGGTTTCCGGTCAAATCGTTTCTTTCAGACGGCCTTTGAAAATAGAAAAAGGCAAATAGCCGCGCATTTTAGCCGAAAAAGCCCGTTTCGGCTAATTAGCCGTCTGAAAAATAAAGGCGGGTCGGCAAAGCCCGGATGCGGTTTTGCAAGCATCCGCCAATGGACTATACTGCCCGCTTGTTTTTTTCCCGAACGCAGACCGCCATGCAGGAACCCGCCCGCAAACCGTCCTCAATGCCGAACAACGCGCCATGTTGCAGGAAATCCTGTGCGGCGCGCTGGACGGCATGACCCTGTGACGGCGGAAAACGAACTGAAAGCCTACGAATGCGACGCGCTGACTGTTTTCACCCGCCCGCCGCTGGCCGTCGCCCTGCCGGAAACCGAAGCGCAGGTGCAGGTCGTTCTGCAAACCTGTTCGGGGCTGGGGATACCCGTTACCGTGCGCGGTGCGGGCACGGGTTTGACCGGCAGCGGCACGGCCACGCCCGACGGGCTTTTTGCTGGCTATGGCGCGGTTTAACCGCATTTTGAAAAATCGACCCGCAGGCACGCACCGCCACGGTGGAACCCGGCGTGCGCAACCAGGCTGTTTCCGATGCCGCCGCGCCATACGGCCTTTTCTACGCCCCCCGACCCGTCCAGCCAGCTTGCTCTGCACCATAGGCGGCAACATCGCGCAAAAACGCCGGCGGCCTGCACTGTTTGAAATACGGCCTGACCACCCACAACGTATTGAAAATCCGCGCCGTATTGATGGACGGCGGCATCATCGAACTGGGCGGCGAAGCGTATGACGCGCCGGGCTTGGATTTGCTGCCGCTGTTTATCGGCAGCGAAGGCATGTTTGCCGCCGTCACCGAAGTCGTATTGAAACTTCTGCCCAAGCCGCAAACCGCGCAAGTCATCCAAGCCTCGTTTGCCGATATGGGCAAAGCAGGGCGGGCGGTGGCCGATATTATTGCCGAAGGCATCATTCCTACCGGACTGGAAATGATGGACGGCGCGTCCACCCGCGCCGTGGACGACTACCTGCATGCCGGTTTCGACCGCGAAGCCGAAGCATTGCTGCTGTGCGAATCCGACGGCATGGCCGAAGAGGTTGAAGCGGAAATCGGTAAAATACGGCACATCCTGAGCCGTGCCGGCGCGACCGGCCTGAAAGTGTCGCGCAACGAAATCGAACGTACCGCTATCTGGGCGGGCCGCAAATCCGTCTTCCCTGCTGCCGCCCGCCTTGCGCCCGATTCTTATTGCATGGACGGCACCATCCCGAGGCGGAAAAATCGGCGAAATGCTGGATTTTACCGACGGGCTGTCGAAGAAATACCGCCTGCAGTGCATCAACGTTTTCCATGCGGGAGACGGCAATAGCACCCGCTCATCCTGTTCGACAATCAGGCGGGCGAATGGCCGCGCGCCGAGGCTTTCGGTGCGGAAATCCTGCGCCGCTGCGTGCAGCTCGGCGGCACTATTACAGGCGAACACGGGGTAGGGTTGGAAAAAAATCGACGGCATGTGCGCCCAATTCGGCGAAGGGGAACGCGCCGCCTTTTGGGAGCATCAAAGCCGCGTTCGACCCTGAAATGCTGCTCAACCGCGATAAAAACTGCCGCTAAAAACGCGCTGCGCCGAATACGCCCGCACATTCGACGGCGGCAGCATTGCCGCCAAGTTTCCCTGATTTGGAATATTTTTAAACATCCGTTTTTCAGACGGCCTGCCTTATGCTGGAGAGGCCGTCTGAAAAAAAGCAATCTTCCACCCCTGAAGCAGGGTAAGCACCGAGAGGACCCATGATGAAACCCATTTCCCTATTGCCCGCCGCGCTGGCACTCCTGACCGCCGCACTGCCCGCCTCGGCAGCCGAACTGCCGCAAAGTGCGGAATTGCAATACAGCGGCTCTTACGGCATTCCGGCAACCATGACGTTCAGCCGCAGCGGCAACAGCTACCGCATCGTTTCCGTCATCAAAGTGCCGATGTACAACTTCCGCTTCGAAAGCGGCGGCACCATCCACGGCAACAGCCTGCACCCTGAGCTATTACAAAGACATCCGCAAAGGCAAAACCTATGCCGAAGCCAAATTCGGCGGCGGCAAAAATCACCTACGGCAAAAGCGGCGAACTGCAAACCGAAAACGTCGCCGGACAAATCCTCGACCTGTTCGCCCTGTCGTGGCAGCTGGCCGCCACCGACGGCAAACTCCCCGCCGGCCTGAAAATCACCAACGGCAAGCGCGTCTATAATGTCAGCGGGCTGGTGAAAACCGGTTCGACGCAATATGCGTTCAACGGCGGCAAAACCACTATCGACAACTACCGAGTCAAACGCGGCGACGACATCGTGAACTATTCCTTCGCGCCCGCGTTCGGCAACATTCCGGCCAAAATCACCTACATCGACAACGGCAAAACCTACGATTTGAAACTGACCGGCCTGAAAAATCAACGGCCAAACGATTAAACCTTGAAGCTGTGTTGTCCTGAGATAAAAAGGCCGTCTGAAAAATGCGTTTGTAGGATTTTTCAGACGGCCTTATCTGGAATGACAAATAGGAAATCAATACAGCATTTATTTTCTATATTGGGAATCCCGTTCAAAAATAACTATCGGCCAATATAAAACAAGGTGGTTAGTGCAGCCAGCCTCAGTGCATCCCGCCCCCAAAAACGAATGACTTATGCAATGTATCCAGCGTATTGGCCGCACAGTTTGCAATACCAGTTTTTGCACTGTTTCGATTGTTCCAACAGTTTGTCATGCCATAAAAACCGACGCCTGTTTCAGCAAACCGTATTTTTTAACAATAACGAAGTCGAATGCAGATAGCACAACCAATCCCGGCTTTGGCATTCCTCCAAGGTCAATACTTCGGACGGGTCGTCCTCAAAATCGAGGAAAGAGATTTTATCGCTGTCTATTATGCAGTTGCGGGCGAAAGCCTGACTTAGGAATTGCCCGCGCCGATGCACGTCTTCGATTGCCGACAATCCTGCTTCCCATGCGTCCAAATGCCCTCTCCGGCTTCTTGTTCGATGCGGACGTCAAGTGCGATACCGGTCAAATTACCCATCATCAGGGCGTTGCTCTGTACAGCCAGTAATTCTGGTACGCGGATACCGGCCCTATAAAGCGTACGTAGGCGGGTTGATTCAACTGCAATCGCTTTTTCTCCACCTAAGTTTGGTACAGGCTTCAGTACTCCTAAATGGAGCGGTTTTGGTAATCATACCCAGTAGTGCGTAACGCCAGGCAGGATTATGCGGTTTAGCTTTACGTATCCAAACGGTCCTGCCGTCTGAAAGTGTATAGCGCGCGATATTGTTACTTTGCTGAGCGGCGAGCCGGGTAAGTTCGACAGCAAAGTTTGGGGCATTGGTATGGTTGGTGTCCGTATCTTTTTATTTATCTGCATCTTTAATCTAACACGTTGCGGATAATTTCTTTTTACCGCCTCGGCCTGATTCGGTACGTTCTGCACCTTCTGCGGCAAATCTTCCAAACCCCTGCAGTTTGGCCGGACGCGGGATGTCCACATCGCCGACCGCTTCGCGGATGGTGTCGGCAAATTTTGCCGCCAGCGCGGTTTCCAGGCAAACGACGGTTTCGCCTGCCTCGCGCAATTCGCGGGCGACTTTCACGCCGTCGGCGGTATGCGGGTCGATGAGTTCGCCGTCCCTGCTCGTAAACCTGTTTGATGACGGCCAGGCGGTCGCGGTGCAGGCTTTTTGCCGGAAACAAAGCCGTATTCATTGCGGATTTTTGTCCAGCGCGAAGGCGAGGTTGAAGCCTTTGCCTCGCGCCGACTTCCGCCCACAGCGTTTCGATTTCCGCCGCATCCCGTCCGGTCAGGTCGAAAATGAAGCGTTCGAAGTTGGACGCTTTGGAAATGTCCATCGACGGGCTGGAGGTAACGTGGGTGTGCGCGGCGGTGCGCGGACGGTAGGAACCGGTTTTGAAAAACTCGTCCAATACGTCGTTTTCGTTGGTGGCGACCATCAGGCGGCGGATAGGCAGGCCCATTTGTTTGGCGATGTGGCCGGCGCAGACGTTGCCGAAGTTGCCGCTGGGCACGCAGAAGCTGACGGTTTCGTCATTGCTCTCCGTCGCTTTGAAATAGCCGGCGAAGTAGTAAACCACCTGTGCCATCACCCGCCCCCCAGTTGATGCTGTTGACCGTGCCGATGCGGTATTTCTCTTTGAAGGCGGCATCGTTTTGAATGGCTTTTACAATGTCCTGGCAGTCGTCAAACATGCCGTCCACAGCGATGTTGTGGATGTTTTTCGTCTTGCAGGCTGTACATCTGCGCGCGTTGGAACGCGCTCATTTTGCCTTCCGGCGACATCATGAACACATGGATGCCTTCCTTGCCGCGCAGGGCGTATTCGGCAGCTGAACCGGTGTCGCCGCTGGTGGCGCCGACGATGTTCAGGGTTTGCCCTTCGCGTTTCAAAACATATTCGAAGGCGTTGCCCAAAAAACTGCATGGCTCATGTCTTTGAAGGCCAGTGTGGGGCCGTTGGACAGGGCTTGGATTTTCAGGCCGTCTGAAAGGGTGCGCACGGGGTGATTTCCGCATTGCCGAAGGCTTCGGCGGTGTAGGTGCGGTTGATGATGGCGCGCAGGTCGCCTTCGGGAATGTCGGTGGCAAACAGGTGCATGATTTCAAACGCCAAATCGGCATAGGCCAAACCGCGCCATTTGTCTAAGGTCGCACGGTCGATTTGCGGATAATGTTCCGGCAGCATCAGGCCGCCGTCGGGTGCCAGCCCCATAAGCAGGACTTCGCCGAAGGTTTTGCGGTCGGTTGCGCCGCGTGTGCTGATATATTTCACTTTTTCTCCGAATCATAGCTTTTTCAGACGGCCTCAAAAGGCCGTCTGAAAAAGGTTTAGGGTCTGTAAATACGTTTCACGCAGGATGTTACCGTGCGAGCGGTGATTTTCGCCACGGCCTGATTGCGGCTGTTGGTGTCCAGCATGGAAGTCAGGTCGGCCACGCTGACCCTGGTTCAGCGCGTCTTCGCTCACACAGCTGCAGATTCTGTCTTCCCACTGGCGTTGGCGTTCCGCGCTCATGCTCAAAAGCAATCATGCGCCATTCGTTACGGTTGTTCAGCTCGGTGCGGCATTGTCCGTCGATAACGGTTTTTAGTACCGAGCTGCCGATGCCGGCTACATCCTGACTGCCGCCGCTGCCGAAACCGCCGCCCAAGCCGCCCAAAAGGCCCATGTTGCCGTCGCCCGCACAGCCTCCGAGCAGGGCGGCTGCCGTTATCATTGCCAACAATTTCTTCATATTGTTTCCTTTATTTCGTCGAATTTGAAAAACCGCCGTTGTGCGGCAGGGCAAAAAGCCCGTATTGTACCCGAAAGCCGCCGCCGTGCCACCGATTGCGGGCAGCGGTATAATGAGGCCGTCTGAAAACCCATCCCACGGAATCCGCCATGTCCGACCTCTTTACCCGCCAACCCGATGCGCCGCTTGCCGAACGCCTGCGCCCGCATACGCTTGATGATGTTATCGGGCAGCAGCATTTTAATCGGCGAAGGCAAGCTGCTGCGCGTGGCGGTGGAAGGCGGGAAGCCGCATTCTATGTTGCTGTGGGGGCCACCGGGCGTGGGTAAGACGACGTTGGCGCGGATTTTGGCGCAGAGTTTCAATGCCCAGTTTCTGCCTGTTTCCGCCGTGTTTTCCGGCGTGAAGGACATACGCGAGGCAATCGATAAGGCAGAAATCGCTTTTGCAGCAGGGACGCGCGACGATTTTGTTTGTCGATGAAGTCCACCGCTTCAATAAGGCGCAGCAGGACGCGTTTTTGCCTCATGTCGAAAGCGGTTTTGCTGACCTTTATCGGCGCGACTACGGAAAATCCGTCGTTTGAAGTCAATCCCGCGCTGTTGAGCCGCGCACAGGGTGTATGTTTTGCAAATCCTTATCTTCAGACGACCTCAAGAAACTGATTGCCAAAAGCGTTGGCGTTGCCCGAATACCGAGATTTCACGATTGAAGCCGATGCGCAGGAGCTGCTCGTCAATACCGCCGACGGCGATGCGCGCAGATTGTTGAATCTGTTGGAACAACTGTTACGCGCCGCCGACATACGCCGTCTGAAAAACTTTAACTGCCGAATTTCTCGCCGACAGCTTGGGCGCGCAAATCCGCCGTTTCGACAAAGGCGGCGAGAGTTTTTACAACCAAATCTCCGCCCCTGCACAAATCCGTGCGTGGTTCGCATCCGAATGCCGCGCTGTATTGGTTCTGCCGTATGCTCGACGGCGGCACCGACCCGCGTTACCTCGCCCGCCGCATCGTACGCATGGCTTGGGAGGACATCGGGCTTGCCGACCCGCGCGCCTTCCAAATCGCCAACGATGCCGCCGCTACCTTCGAACGCTTAGGCTCGCCCGAAGGCGAACTCGCGCTGGCGCAAGCCGTGTTGTATCTTGCCGCCGCCGCGAAATCCAACGCGGGCTACAAGGCATACAACCAAATGCGCCGCTTCGTCAAAAGAAAACGCCAGCGACGAAGTACCCGTCCACCTGCGCAACGCACCGACCAAATTGATGAAAGAATTGGGCTACGGACGCGAATACCGCTACGCTCACGACGAACCGAACGCCTACGCCGCCGGCGAAAAGCTATATGCCCGACGGCTTGGACGAACCGGATTTTTACCAACCCTGTCCCGCGCGGGCTGGAAATCAAAAATCGGCGAAAAGCTGGAATGGTTGAAATCGCTGGATGAAGAAGCGTTGAAAGAATAAAAAACAATGCGGGGGTAGGGCAGAGGCCGTCTGAAAAACAATCTTCGGACGGCCTCCGACATATTTCCGGCTTTAATCGATGCCGATGTCCAAACAGACGATTTCGCCGCAGTATGTTTTTACCGTTTCCGCCCAGGTGCGCCGGTTTGTAGGCGGCGAAGGTGTAGGTTAAATCGGCACGGAAGGTATCCGCATCCGCTTCTCCCGTGTCGCAGTTCAGTCCGGTCGGGATGTCCAGCGCGACTTTCAGGCCGTCCGATTGATTCAGCAGGCGGCAGATTGCTGCGATGCCGGCGGGCAGCCTGCCGCCAAAGCCTGTGCCGAAGATGCCTTCGATAATCACGTCGTAACCCGTTTTCAGACGGCCTGCCAAATCTTCGGCGGCAATCAAGCCTATGCCGTCCAAACCTTTGCAGCCGTACCGCGGTTTAATTCCGCCAGTTCGGATAGTTTTTTTCTCCGGCGGCAAACAGGATGTCCGCCCGCCAGCCGTGCGCCTGCAGTATCCGCGCCATCACCAGGCCGTCGCCGCCGTTGTTGCCTTTGCCGCACACAATCAGCACCCGCCCGGCCTGGGGCCGCCTTCGCAGCAGGTCGGCGGCTGCGGCTCGTCCCGCGTTTTCCATCAGTTGCTCGAAAGTCGTGCCTTTGTCGACGGCCATTTGTTCGTGTTCGCGCATTTCTGCGGCGGTGTAGATTTTCATCATTTGCTCCTTTTGTCTCCACTGTTTTTATGAAACATCAAAACGGAAATCCCATCAATAGTGCTTCCCTTCTTTTCAGACGAATCATTCCTTTTTTTGATTTGCCGCAAGAAGCCGTCTGAAAACAGGGTTTTGGCAGCTCTTGGAGTTGATTGTTTCACTAACAAGATTTATTATCATAGCGAAATAAAGCAGCAAATAATTAAAATTATCTTTTTGCAGGGAGCGGGCGGCGGGATATATCCTTATCCTTCCCGCGTCGAATTCGTCTTTCCAGGCCGTTTGTTTTTTTAATCGACACCGAAAGTAAACCCCCTATGTCTACCATACCTTTATCAAAAACTCAGTAAAGGCGCGGTTGCGCACATTGATTCTATTGTCGCCAATCCGATTTTCGGCGAACTCGACCCGCTGGTTACGCGCCGCCTTGCTGATTTGGGCTTTTCAAGCGGAATGCCGTTGCAGGTGATTGCCGTCGGCGGATTCGGACGTGGTCCGTTTGCCGTGCGGCTGGGCAACCAGTCGCAATTCTCGTTGCGGCAGGAAGAAGCGGGAAAAAATTATGTGCCATATGATTGACGGCTGACCGCCGTACACAGGCATGCTTCGTACTCCGAAAAATGCGGCAAGGGTAAAAATCAATTTGATTGCCCCTATCCTTTTCAGACGGCCTTAGGCCGTCTGAAAACGCTCATTTCAAAAGCCTTTTCCCAAAATCCGACTTCAAACTTATAGTGGATTAAATTTAAATCAGGACAAGGCGGCGAGCCGCAGACAGTACAAATAGTACGGCAAGGCGAGGCAACGCCGTACTGGTTTAAATTTAATCCACTATATCAAACAATCAAAAAGGAGAGTCCAATTCATGGAACTAAGCTATTTTGCCTTGATTGGCGCGCCAAACTGCAGCAAAAACCGTTTTGTTCAACGGTTTTGACCGGCTCACATGCCAAGGTGGCCAATTATCCGGGCGTAACAGTCGATAAGCGCGAGGGCGCCTTCCTCGACGACGAGGCCGTCCGCATTATCGACCTGCCGGGCACATACAGCCTGCGCACGACCAGCCCCGACGAAGCGGTGGCAAAAGATGTAATGGTGGGCAAGATGGGCATTCCGCCCGACGCCATCATCGCCGTTGCCGACGCGACCAACCTGCGTATGACCCTGCGCATGATTTTGGAACTGAAAACGCTGGGACTGCCTATGGTGGTGTCGCTGAATTTGAGCGACGTTGCCCGCAGAAGGGGCTTGAATATCGATGCGGCCAAACCGAGCGAGTTGTTGGACGCACCTGTTTTGGAAACAGTTGCAGTGAGCGCGTCGGGCGTACAGGCAGTGCGCGAAGCCGTGGCCAGCTGCCGCGCAAACGCTCTTTCCCGCCAGCCCCGCCTCTGCCGAACGCACGCTCGATGCGCTGGATAGCGACAAACTTTATCAAGAAGTCGAATCGATTTTGGCACAAGTCGTGCGCACCCAGATGACGCTGCCCGCATGGCACAAAAACTCGACGACATCGTGCTGCACCCCGTCTGGGGCATGATTTTGCTGCTGGTGATCCTGTTTATGGTGTTCCAAGCGGTTTACACTTGGGCGGCGCCGATTATGGATGCTATCGAAGGCGGTTTCGGCTGGCTGGGCGAATGGGTGGCTACGAACATGGAGCCTGGTATCCTCAACGACTTGATCGTCAACGGCGTACTTGCCGGTATGGGCAGCGTGTTGGTATTCCTGCCGCAGATTACGATTCTGTTCGCCTTCATCCCTGCTTCTGGAAGATTCCGGCTACCCGCCGCGCGCGGCGTTCCTGCTGGATAACGTGATGGCGAAAAAGCGGCCTGTCCGGACGCTCGTTCATCCCGCTGCTGTCGAGTTTTCGCCTGCGCCGTCCCCGCCGTGATGTCGGCACGTACGATTAATGACCCGCGCGAACGCCTCGTTACCATCGCCGTCGCCCCGCTGCTGACCTGTTCCGCGCGGCTGCCCGTGTACGCGCTGATTATCGCCGCCGTTATTCCTGACCGCACAGTAGGCGGAATCTTCAACTTGCAAGGGCTGACACTGTTCGTCCTTCTATCTCGCAGGCATCCTGTCGGCTGCACTGGCGGCATATATCATGAAACGCTGGCACGAGTCAAAGGCAACGTGCAGCAATTCCCCTGCTGATGGAGCTGCCGACTTTCCGTACGCCCAACTTCAAACACATCATCACCAGTCTCTAGGGACAGGGGTCAAAGCCTTCCTGAAACGCGCCGGTACGATTATCTTCGCGCTGACCGTGGTTTTGTGGGGCTTGGTCAGCTGGCCGCAACCGCCCGCAGGCGCGACCGGGGCCGCAATCGATTACAGCCTCGCCGGCATGATCGGCAATACCATCCAGCCGCTGTTCGCTCCGATCGGCTTCACTTTCGGGAAATGTGATCGCCATGATTCCGGGCATCGCCGCGCGTGAAGTCGTCGTTGCCGCGCTGGGAACGGTCTATTCCGTCACGCGCGTCGTCTGAAGACGCCGTGCAAAACGCGCTGATTCCGATCGTACACAACAACTGGGGCCTACCGACCGCCTTCGCCTTCCTGGCTTGGTATGTGTATGCCCCCATGTGCGCCGCGACATTGACTGTGATTAAACGCGAAACCAAATCCACAAAAAGTATGGTGATGATTACCGGCTATTTGTTCCTGATGGCTTTACTTCGCCGCATTTGTGGTTTACCAAACAACTAAAATGGATACAATCGTTATGACTCAATATATTATCGTCTGGCGTGATTATGCTCGCCTGCGTATTCTTCCTCTTGCGGAAATTCGTATTCAAACCGAAAAACGCGATTGCAGCAGCGGCTGCGGCAAATGCGGCGGCTGTGGTTAAACGAAGAGAGCTCGAAGTAAAGGCCGTCTGAAACCGTTTCAGACGGCCTTTTGTATATTTGGGCTATGGTTGAGACAACAGGGAATATCGAATATGCCGCCGGATGCCAGTCGAATCTATGAGCTTTTCAAACGAACCCTAAGCGTGAACTTCAACAACCCAGGCAGCCCATCTAATCATTCCATATCAAAAGGCCGTCTGAAAACCCACTACGGTTTTCAGACGGCCCTCACATTCCAAAATTTCAACCAACCTTATTTCAATGCTTCCAGCAGCTTTCCGTGTATTCCGCCGAAACCGCCGTTGCTCATGACTAAAATATGGTCGCCTGCCTCGGCATTTTTCACGATTTCGGCAACAAAGGCATCGAAGTCTTTGCCGACGTGCAGCTTGTCGCCTAAAGGCGCGAGGGCTTCGGCGACGTTCCAGTCCACGCCACCGGCGTAGCAGAACACTTGGTCGGCATTTTTGAGGCTTTCGGGCAGCGCGGCTTTCATCGTGCCGAGTTTCATGGTGTTGGAACGCGGCTCGAGGACGGCGAGGATACGGGCGTTTCCGACGCGCTGACGTAAGCCTTCGATGGTGGTTTCGATGGCGGTCGGGTGGTGGGCGAAGTCGTCGTAAACAGTGATGCCGTTTACCGTGCCTTTGATTTCCATACGGCGTTTGACATTTTTAAATGCACTCAAAGCTTCGCAGGCCGTCTGAATATCGACGCCGGCATGACGTGCGGCGGCAATGACGGCGAGGGCGTTCATGCGGTTGTGTTCGCCCATCAAATCCCAAGCGACGTGTCCGACCGTTTCGCCGTGATGGCGTACGTCAAACGAGCCGTCGGCATGGACGGTACCAACCTGCCAGCCTTGTTCGGTACCAAATTTTTCTACGGGCGTCCAGCAGCCTTTGTCCAAAGTATCTTGCAGGCTTTGCTGCTGGCCGTTGCAGACGATGAGGCCTTCAGACGGCACGGTGCGTACCAAATGATGGAATTGGGTTTGAATGGCGCCCAAATCGGCAAAAATGTCAGCGTGGTCGAATTCCAGATTGTTCAAAATGGCGGTACGCGGACGGTAATGTACGAATTTGGAGCGTTTGTCGAAAAAGGCGGTATCGCTATTCATCGGCTTCGATAACGAAGAATGGGCGATTTTGCAGTTCGGTCTTGACGCGGCGTTTGCGGCAGGCGGGCGGAAACGCTAAAGTTTTCAGGTACACCACCAATCAGGAAGCCCGGCGCGAGTCCGGCATATTCTAAAACCCAGGCAAGCATGGAGGCTGTGGTCATTTTGCCGTGCGTCCCCGCTACACCGAGCACCCAGTGCTGGTGTAATACGTTTTCCGACAGCCATTGCGGGCCGGAAATATAAGGCAGGCCGTGGTTCAAAATCGCTTCAACCACATCCATCCTGCGCTTGGCGACATTGCCGATAACGTAAACGTCGAGCTTTAAATTCGTCCAACTGCGCGGCATCGAAGCCTTCGTGTACGTCTATGCCCGAGGCTTCGAGCTGGGTGCTCATCGGCGGATACATCTTCGCGTCGCAACCGCTGACTTTAAACCCCGCTTTTTGGCAATGGCGGCAACGCCCGCCCATAAACGTGCCGCCGATACCGATAATGTGGATGTGTTTCATAATCTTGAATCTTTAAATGAAGTTAAATCTAAAAATACTGTTTGAAAGTACGATGACGAAATGACTAACAACTCATGCAGTTTCCATTTTCAGCATTGCATGGTTAAGTTATTAGCGGTTGTTTTTAAAAATAACGCAGGGCAACATCGGCAAGCAGTTTTTGCTCCTCGCGGCTCAAATGGCGTAAATCGGTCATAGCGGGCTTTCTGTCGGTGTTTGGGTAGAACGGATTATCGGGTTGTTTTTATTTCAGGTTCACTGCTTAGCTTTTTAAATTAACTATTTCTTTTCTAAATCGACTATTTCTGTAATTGAACTATTTTTGGCTTAGTTTCTGTATTTTTGTCTTTGTGATTTATTTTGTATCATTTCTTTTGATAATTTATTTTTCTTCTATTTTAACTGTCTTTAATGAATATTTATCTTCATAACGATAAAAATTTTTGGCATACTATCTTTATATTTATTACTTTCTTTTAGAACTTTATATATAAAGCTTGCAATTTTTAAAATATGCTTTTCAGCATTCTCCTGTTCTTGCTTAAAAATCATATGATCCTGCACCAGATTCTTTATCAGGAAAAACCGCAACCACGACCAAAAGTGATTGCCTCAATATTTATGGGAAAGAAGAAAGGTTCAAGCTTTTCCCCTTCTTTCAAAGGAATACCATCTTTATGAAAAATTGCCCTATGCTCTTTCTCATATGTCCAAGCTTTGCTTTTTACGACATTATATTTTCTAACTTATTATTATCTAATTCTTCTTTTAATTGTACACCATTATTAAATTGTGGCTTATATTCTACTTTCTTAACATATGTATTTTTCAAACTCGTTATCAATGCTAAAGTCAATTCTTATACCTTTCGAGCTATTTGCATAATGAGCCCACATCAACTCTTTCTCCATAAGTACCTATAATTTTACGAGAGGAAAAAACAACAAATAACGTTTTCTTTGTTTTTATTATAGATTTTATCTGTTAAGGTTTTACTAATGAATTTATTAACCAAATAAACACACTCATCGATATCATTAAACTTTTTATAATTCTGAGCAAAGAGTCTTGAATTTTCAAAAAATATCTTTTGTATATTTATTCTTCTCCCAAAAACTCTTCAAAAATCATCATCTTTTCCATCATTTAAGTCCCTAAATTTAGAATACTTATTATTTCCCATTTTATTTTTACATTTCCTGAAAAGATTGAATTCGTTTTTCCATAGTCCGTGGCGAGAGTCGAACCTCGTTACAGTTACCCTCTTCAAAGAAAGAGGGAGGTTGAATTATTGAAACTTGCCAGTTTTCAGACGACCTCGAACGCAGCCCTGACCCCTGTCCAAATCCTCTTGCGTATCCACGCCGGCTGCGGGGCTTCTGGCGGTTTCGACGGCAATCGGGCTAGCCGTGCCACAGGACGCGCAGTTGCTCCAGCGATTCGATGGTCTCCAGCGGCGAAACGCTCATCTTCGGCGTAGCGTTGCAGGAAACCGGCGCGGTAGGCGCTAGATGCCGATATGGCGCAGGACGGCGGTTTCGGCGGGCAATTCCGCGTTTTTGGCGCGCATGGCATCGCGCGGATAGGGAATTGGGGCGCGGCTGAAGTAGATGGCGTTGCGGTTTTTGTCGAGGACGACTTTGACGACGTTGGGATTCATAAATTCGTCGAAATCGATGTACCTCGTGTGCCGCGGTCGCCATTTGTACGTTGTTTTTCCACCAAAACTTCGGCGGTGCGGTCGATGAGTTCAGGAGCAATCAGCGGCTCGTCGCCCTGCACGTTGACGATAACGGTGTCCGGCGGCAAGTTCAGCAATCCGGCAGCTTCGGCCAAACGGGTCGTGCCGCTTTCGTGTGTGTCGGCAGTCATGACGGTTGTGATGCCGCAGGCCGCGCAGGCCGCCTGAATGTCGGCGTGGTCGGTTGCAACGATGACGCGCGCCGCTTTGCTTTTGCCGCCTGTTCGGCAACGCGCACGACCATCGGTTTGCCGTGAATATCCGCCAAGGCTTTTTCCGGGCAGGCGCGATGAATCCAGCCGCGCCGGAATCAATACGACGAATTCGGTCATGCTTTGAGTTCCTCTTCGCTCAACGCTCGTGCTTCGTTTTCCAGCATATAGGGAATGCCGTCTTTAATCGGATAAGCCAGCTTCGCCTGACGGCTCCACAATTCTTGCTTGTCGCAGTGAAATTCGAGTTTGCCCTTGGTAACGGGGCAGACGAGGATATCAAAATATTTTTGTTCCATGGGGGTTTTCTTTTCGGGTTTGATGGTTTTTAGCGAAGACTCGCTTTGCTCGTTTTGGCGAAACTCGCGTTGCTCGTTTTAGCGAAACTCGCGTTGCTCGTTTTCAGACGGCCTTTTATCCGTTCCAACACGAATGATGCCAAATCAGGCTCGATTATCGCACAAACGGGCAACACCCATCCCACGGTTTAGATTGAGGCCGTCTGAAAACTTGACCGCATCTTTTTCCGTAATAATGACCGCATCCGCATCCGGCAAATCTGCCGCTGCGATGTCGGCATGGTCGGGCAGCGCGATGGTTTGGTTCAATGTGATGCCCATGTTCCGCAACGAATCGAAAAACGCTCCGGCTTGGCGATGCCCGCCACGGCGGCGACGGTTTGGTTTTTCAGACGGCCTGTATCCAGTATTTCAGACGGCTGGTTCAAACGGTAAATCTGTCCCGTTTCGATGCGGCTGTGAAACATATTTTTCAGACGGCGTAAACGACGCATCTGCCTTGCCGCCGCTGACCACGACTGCATCTACCGAGTCCAGCCGCGACAAAGGTTCGCGCAAACTACCGTTGGGCAGCAATCCAAATCCGTGCGCCCCGTATCCGCCGCCGGAAACACCCGCGATTTCCACATCCCGCCGCAGGGTGTGATGCTGCAAACCGTCGTCCGCCACAATCAGCCCCGATGTCGGGGTGCGCCGCCAGCAACGCCCTGCCTGCCTCCGCACGGCTGCTGCCCACCGCCGTCGGCGCGCCGGTTTTACGGAACAGCAGCAAAGGCTCGTCGCCCGCATCTTCCGCACGGCTCTCGGCATTCAATGCATGAACCGCCTTACTCTGCGCCCGTAGCCCCGGCTGATGATACCGACCCTGACGCCTTTTTCCCTGCAAGCCCGACACCAGCGCGGCGACAATCGGCGTTTTCCCGTCCCGCCCGCGTGGATATTGCCGACCACGACCACAGGCACGGGCGGCTCTCGCTTTTTCAGACGGCCTGAAAGACGAAATCATCGCGCCGTTTCGCCGCAATTTTGGTAAACAGCTTGGATAAGGGTTTGAGCAGGAGGGATAAAACGGATTGGGGGCGTTGCCAATGGCGTTCGATGATTTGATGGGGCTTAGGCATTCAGACGGCCTTAAGAGTATGGAAAACGTATGGCAGTAGGCAGGTTTTATCTTTCGGTTGGGTTGTCGTGGCAATCAATATGATGAAACGGAAATGGTTTTCTATGCGGGAGTTTTTGCGATAGCGGCGGGTTTGGTTCGGTATTTTGTCTGGATCCGCATAAATTCCCGCCCCGCTTTCGACTCGGAACGTCATCTGTTTCGGCATACGGGTAAATTCGGCGGTTTCGCGCATTTCGATTTCTGACAGGCTGATGCGTTTTGAGCTTGCCCAGTTTTGCTTCCGCATCTTGGATTTTCATGCCCGGACGGATGCCCGAAGCGGTGCGGCAGGCCGGGAGGGAGCACCCAGCCAGATAATTTTCTTATTCAGCCGCAAAGGCGCATCAGGATCGTCGTCGCCGTTCAAATGGGCCGACACGGTAATATCTTTGGACAGCGCTGATGTCGACAAAGGCCGCACCTTCGGCATCACTTTCCCGTTTGAATTTCGCTTTGGGGAAATTTTTGCCTGACCTGTTTCAGGTTCTGCCCGAGTGAGACGTTGCCGATGCCGTTTGGGCTGATCAGGCATTCTGCGGCGGCGGGCGGGCGCAGCCGAAAGTCAGTGTCAGGAAGATTCCGATTTTGTTCATTTTCGTTTCCGTAAATGGAAAGGGGCAAACCCCGATATTACCATTTCAGGCCGTCTGAAAATATGTTTGGGAAACCCGCTTTTCAGACGGCCTGACCGTATGCGGCGTCGTTGTTCAGCGTGCCGCCATTTCCAGCAGTTCGGCGGCATGGCTGCGCGTGGTGGCGGTGATGGGTTTCGCCGCCGAGCATGCGGGCGATTTCTTCCACCCGTTCTTCGGCGGAGAGTACGCGGATGCTGCTGACGGTTTGCTCGCCCTCGCTGTTTTTCCTGACCTGCCAATGCTGTTCGCCGCAGGCGGCCACTTGGGGCAGGTGGGTAACGGCCAGCACTTGGTGTTTCTGCCCGAGGCTCCGTAGGGCGCGGCCCACCGTTTCGGCCACGCCGCCGCCGATGCCGGTGTCCACTTCGTCGAAAATCAGGGTCGGCGTTTGCGGGTGCATGGCTGGTGACGACTTGCAGGGCGAGGCTGATGCGCGCCAGTTCGCCGCCGGAGGCGACTTTTGTTCAGCGGGCGCAGCGGGCTGCCTTTGTTGGCGGCTACTCGGTATTGCACTTGTTCCAGTCCGAAGGCGGACGGGAGGCGGGCAGCAGTTCGATGTGGGAAGCGCGCGCCCTTCATGGCCAATTCCCTGCATGTGGGCGGCGGTTTTTCGCTGCCGAGGCGTTCAGAGCCCGACGGCGGTACGGCGGAAAGTCGCTGCGCCGCTTCGTGGTATTGTTTTTCGCAGCGTTCGGCGGCGGCTTCGAGGGCGGCAATGTCGGCGGCGGCTTGAAGCTGTTGCAGCGCGGCTTTGATTTCCTGCATTTTGAGCCGGCAAATCCCTGCGGTTCGACGCGGTATTTTTGCGCGCCATGCCCATCAGTTCGCCCAGGCGTTGTTCTTGTGCGGCCAGTCTCGGTACGGGATCGAGGTCGCTGCGGGAGGCTACGTCGCGCATGTTGGCGGATACTTCGCCCAATTCGGCTTCGATGCTGGCCAGAAGGTTCAGGCTTTCGTTGAAGCGCGGCTCTATGCGGCTGAGGGCTTCGAGCTTTTCTGGCAGCGGTAGATTTGCGCCTGCAGGCCGTTTGTCGCCGTTGATGGCTTCTTCGGTTTCCCGTGCGGCTTCCATCAGTTCGGCGGCGTGGGCGCGAGGCTGTCGTGGCTTTGGCTGACGGTCTCCCATTCGCCGGGCGCGGGGGCGAGGCGGCTGAGTTCGTCAAACTGCCATTCCAGCCGTTCGCGTTCGATTTGCAGGTTTTCGCTTTGAGTTTGTGCGGCCTTCAGGGCTTGGTTGGCGTTTTGCCAGCTTTGGTAGGCGGCTTTGACTTCGCCCGCCAGCGCTGTGCAGCCGGCAAAGGCATCCAGCAGTTCGTGCTGCGCGGCTTCTGGTTGAGTGAGTGGTGGGCGTTTTTGGCCGTGAATGTCGATCAGGCGGCTGCCTATGCTTTTCAGTCTGCGACAGGGTGGCGGCCTGGTTGTTGATGTAGCTGCGGCTTTTTCCCTTTTGCATCGATGATGCGGCGGACGGAAAGTTCTTCCGCATCTTCCGCCAGCAGCCCTTGTTCGCGCAGTTCGGCCTGCACTCGGGCAGTTCGGAAAGGTCGAACAGGGCGGAGAGGCGTGCTTCTGCCGCGCCCCTGCCTGATTTGGCCGTAGTCGGCCTTGTCGCCCAGCAGCAGGCCGATGGCGTCGAGGGTGATGGATTTTTCCGGCGCCGGTTTCGCCGGTCAATACGGTGAAACCGGGTTGAAGTCGAGTTGAGTCGGTCTACGATGACGAAGTCGTTGAGGGAAAAGTGCCAGCACATGGTGAATCTTTGGATGTCGTGGGCGGCGATTATATAGGGGAAGTACCGTGAGACGACTGTTTGCTTGTCTTGCGCCGTCGCGGCGGGGGCAAAGGCCGTCTGAAAGTAAGGTATAATCCGCGACGTTTTTAAAAATCACACCGGATAAATTATGTTTAAAGAAGCCGAACGATACCTTTCCACCGTGCGCGATATGTTGCGCTTCGCCGTCAGCCGTTTCAATGAGGCGGGGCTGGCGTTCGGCCACGGCAGCGACAATGCGCACGACGAAGCCGCTTATCTGATTCTGCACACGCTGAATCTGCCGCTGGATTTGCTGGAACCCTATCTGGACGCGGTTTTGCTGCCGTCTGAAAACGCCGCCTGCTGGCTGTTTGATTGAACGGCGGGTAAACGAACGTGTGCCGGTGGCGTATTTGACGAATCGCTTGGCAGGGCGAATTTGATTTTTGTGTGGACGAACGGTGCTTGTGCCGCGTTCGTTTATTTACGAACTGCTGGGCGAGCCGCTGCGCCCGTGGATAGAGTATGACGAGCTGGTGCATACGGCTTTTGGATTTGTGCACCGGAAGCGGCTGCCCTGGCCATCCAGATGGCGCATCACTATCCGGCGGCGGACGTCGATGCGGTCGATATCAGCCTGGATGCGCTGGAAGTGGCGGTACCGTCAATGTGGAAGATTACGGCAGGAAGACCGCATCAATCTGATTCATACGGATTTGTTCGAAGGCTTGGAAGGCACTTACGACTTAATCGTTTCCAATCCGCCCTATGTCGATGCCGAGTCGGTGGCCGAACTGCCGCCGAATATTTGCATCGAGCCGGAAGAGGCCTTGGGCAGCGGCGAGACGGACTGGACGCGACGCGGCAGATTATTCTGCAGGCGGCAAAGTTCCTCAATCCGCGCGGCGTGCTGCTGGTGGAAATCGGTCACAACCGCGAGTGTGTTGGAAGCCGCTTTATCCCGAACTGCCGTTTACCTGGCTGGAAACCAGCGGCGGCGACGGCTTCGTGTTCCTGCTGACGCGCGAACAGTTGCTGGGTGAGGAGTAGGCGGAAGCAGTACCGCCCGGCATTGAAAAAGCCTGAGGCCGTCTGAAAACCGTTTTTCTTGTCGGAAACGGTTTTTCAGACGGCCTCAGCCGTGCACGGGCTGCCTTACCGGGCATCTGCCTGTTGCAGTACGGCGGGGCGAAACGTTGGATGGTGTCGCGCAGGGGAATCAATTTGCCGTGGAAGAAGTGCGAGGCTTGGGGGATGAGGATGACGGGGATGTCTTGCCCTACTGCCCAGTCCAATGCCTGCTGCGGTTTGACGACTTCGTCCAGCTCTGCCGTGTATCAGCAGGGTGCGGGCAGGGTTCGGCGCGTCGGGTTCGCGTTCGCGATCGTAGTGGCGCACGGCAGGGCCCATCAGCAGCAGCAAGTCGAGGGTTTTGGCAGGCGGCGACGAAAAAGGGAAACGTAGCCGCCGAAGGAAAAAGCCTGCGATGACCAGTTTCGGTGCTTCGGGGTGGCGGCTGCGGGCGTAGTCGATAACGGCCAGAGCAGTCTTCCGTTTCGCCACGTACCGTAATCGTGTTCGCCGCCGCTGTTGCCGACGCCGCGCAGGTTGGGCAGGTAACAGTGGAAGCCCAGCCGGTTGAGGGCTTTGGCTGCGGTTTGGATGACTTTGTTGGTGTTGGTGCCGCCTTGCAGCGGGTTGGGGTGGTTGATGACCGCCACGCTCCCTGCGGAGCGGCTTGCGATGTAGCAGGAAAATGGTTTCGAGCGTGCCGGCGGGGCCGTTGATGCTCAAAACTTCCGGTTGGTTCATGATGGCGTTCCTTGCGGTTTCGGATGGCGGATTGTAAAGGCGGCAGTCGGGCTTTTGTCTATGAAGGATGCCCGAAACGATTTTTCAGACGGCCTTTACATCACCGCGCCTTTCCGTTATTTTTCCTTCCCCGCTTTCCACACCAAACATTCTAATCATGAAAAATCACTCCGGACAACCTGCCCGTCCTGCTGGCCGAGGCCCTGGCGAAAAAGATATGGCGACGATACTCGACGCGCTGGTGCAATTTTTGCGTCGGGCGGTATCAGGCGCGCGGGGCAGCGTTTCGACCTTTTGCTGGATGTGCTGCGGCGGGATTCGGAATTGGCGGCACTGTTCGGCAGCCGTTTTTTACCAATGGCTGGGCGGCGTACATGTTTTATCCGGCCTTGGTCGGCTTGGGCATTTTTCGCGCAGCGGTTTTGCACGCGAAATCGGTATCCGAATCTATGAACGCTTTATGCCGTCGTTTAAGGATTTGAATAACCTGCGCGATGTCTTCCTGCATCTGTTTCATTCGCAGAACGATGAGAAATGGCTGGAAACCATTAACTTGCGCCGTTGGTTGAAGCTGTACGGCATCCTGCGCGCGGGCGCGGACGATGCTGCCGTACAGATGGCCGCAAGGCATCTGACGCAGGCACGGCTTCACGCCTTTGGAAATGCTGTCGATTTGGGTGGCGGCGGAGGAATTGGAACCCGAGTTTACCCGCATCGAACCGAAACTGATGGAAGTGGATTCGGCGTTCGTCGCCCCTGCATCAGGAAATCAGCCGGCTGGTGGCGCATTACCGCCGACCCGATTGCAAAGAGGCATTCGATACCGCCCACCTCGAAGTGATGATGGAGCAATGCCGGCAGCAGGTGGAACGGCTGCGCAAACGCGGCACCGGCGCGGGCGCGGGCTCGTCGGTCAAGGTGGCGCACCTGCTGGAAAGGCTGTCGCAAACGCTCGACCGTTTGGATGTGCTGCTGGAAATCAAACGGTACAGAAAACGGTCGTGCCTACCGCCGCCATACCGTGCGTTTGCTGCGCTTCCTGACGATGGCTGCCGTGGAGCAGCACAGCACGGAGCTGCTGAGGAGGCGCAGCATCAAAATGCTGGCGCGCAGCATTTCGGAGAACACCAGCGGCCACGGCGAACATTACATCACGCGCAACAGGCGCGAATATTGGGGCATGTTGGCTTCGGCTTCGCGGCGGCGGCGTGATTATCGCCTGATGGCGGGCAATAAAATCAACATTGCCGGCTGGGGCTTGGGCGATTTTTCCACCGCCCTGCTGTCCGGCCTGAACTACGGCTTGGGCTTTATGTTCATCCACATGGTGCACTGTACCGTAGCCACCAAACAGCCGCCATGACCGCTTCCCCGCATCGCCGAATCGGTGGAACAGGGCGACAAGGTGCGCGGCGCGCGGTGGAAGGCAAACTGGCCCAACACTGCTGATCGACGTCGCGCGTTCGCAAAACCGTGGCGGTGTTCGGAAACGTCTGCATCGCGCGTACTGGTGGCTACGCTGGTGTCGCTGTCTTTCGCGCAAAACAACGGTCACGTAGTTCTTGGACGCCGATGCAGTTGCCTACCAGTTCAAAATCGCTCCAGCCGTTTACCCAGCCGACGCTGTGGTATGCCGCAATCGCGGGCGTGTGGTTGGTTGTTTGCTCCGGCATCATCTCCGGCTTTTCTCGACAACCGCGCCGACTACCTCAACCTGCGCCAACGCCTCGACGGTGCAGCCGTTGCTGATCCTGCCGCCGGGCATCCGCGCCCGTTTGGCCGACTCATCTGCACCGCCACTACGGTTCGCTGGCGGGCACTTTTCATTTTCGGCATGCTGTTGGGCATGACGGGCTGGGTCGACCACCTGCTCGGCCTGCCGCTGGACATCCGCCACGTCGCCTTTTCTTCGGCCAACTTGCGGGTTACGCTAGTGCCAGTGACGGCGGCAGTATATTGTATTTCATCATGAATTTGATTTTTGTCCTGATGATAGGCGTGGTCAATCTCTTCGTCAGCTTCTCGCTCGCGCTGATTGTCGCCCTGCGCTCGCGCGGCACGCGCATCGAAAAGCCTGTCGAAAGTGATAGACTCGATGTGGATGCAGATCAAAGCCAATCCGATGAGTCTGATTTGATCCTGTTCAGACGGCCTCCGAAATCAAAAAGCAGTAAAAGAAAAACAAAAACGGCGGATAGGCCGTCTGAAAAAGCAAATCCATTTAGCGAGGCACAACTATGCAAGCACAATTTCTGACACTCGACGGCATCGACGGTTCGGGCAAATCCACCCATCTGGAAACCATGCGCGAATGGTTTGAACGGTGCGGAATGCCGGTTCTGTTCACCCGCGAGCCGGCGGCACACCTGGCGAGGGATTGCGCCGCCTGCTGTTATCGCCCGACAGCCGCGTCGGACTGCGTACCGAAACCCTGCTGATGTTCGCCGCCCGCCGCCAGCATTTGGAAGACGTGATATTGCCGGCTTTTGGATAAAGGCACCCACGTCGTTTCCGACCGTTTTACCGATGCCACCTTCGCTTATCAGGGCGGCGGGCGCGGTATTCCGGCGGCGGACATCGAAGTGTTGGAAAACTGGGTGCAGGGCAGCCTGCGCCCGAACTCTGACCCTGTTGTTGGACGTGCCGTTGGAAGTATCGTTCGAACGCATTGCCCGTTCGCGCGAGAAAAGACCGCTTCGAACAGGAAGAGGCGGAGTTTTTCGCCCGCGTGCGCTGTGCTTATCTCGACCGTGCTGCTGCTCATCCGCACGCTACCGCGTCATCGACAGTAACCGGAGCAGGGAAGAAGTGCGTGCGGCGGTAGAAGTGGCCTTTGCAGGCGCATTTTGAGGCCGTCTGAAAAACAGCGGATGTTTGTTATACTACCGTTTGATTTTTTTGAGATCGAATGGTTGTTTACGCGATACGCCGAATTCATGATTGACCTGCAGCGAGTTAGGCATTTTTGTGCGGTAAATCCGTTTTATGCTTGTTATGGAATGGGATTCCCTCAGCCTGAAGAGGCTTTAAGGTCTGAGATGCCGTCGATATGAAGCAAACCGGTGCAAACAGTAAAAGCGGATAAAGCCGCCATACTCTTTTCAGACGGCCTCATTATTGATTGCCGACGCGTTTTATTCTTCGGCAGGAAGCTCCATTTCCAAAACGGTCTGTTTCTGCCGTTCGCGGAAAATCGGCCAGTTTGGCCGCCAGTTCGGATCGATGGTTAGACGGCAGGAAACCGCAAACAGCGCGGCATTCGTTGCTCTGGCTTTCGCCGATGGCGAAGAGTGAGCGACGGGTATGCCTTTGGGCATTTGGACGATGGACAAGAGGGAATCTTCGCCCCTCAGATATTTGCTCGGCACGGGTACGCCCAGTACGGGCAGGGTGGTTTTTGCCGCCACCATGCCGGGCAGGTGAGCCGCGCCGCCCGCTCCGGCGATGATGGCTGCAAGTGCCGCGTTCACGTGCGGTTTCTGCGTATTCGAACATCAAGTCCGGCGTGCGGTGGGCGGAAGCGACGCGCGCTTCGTAAGAAATACCGAATTGTTCGAGAAATGGGCGGCATGCCGCATAACGGGCAGTCGCTGTTGCTGCCCTTGATGATGCCGATTTTTGCCATGGTGGTTTCCTTAATCGTTTTGATGGGTGGGCAGGGTTTCAAACCCTGAGGATGCTGGTTTTGATTTTGCCTGGAAACGGCTATTGTTTTCAAAAACGGCGGGCGTTGCCGGAATGCTCCGCAGTCCGCCCGCCGCCGGTTCTAACGCCAAATTTTCAAATTTTTGATATTTTGCCGTGCTTTGGAAAAATGTCTTCCGATTCTTGTGCGTTGTTGTTGCCGGAATGGTTGGCACCGTACCGTCATCGTCGTCGATAAAGGCGGGGAATACAGCCGGATTTTTGTGTGCGGCGCGAATTTTTGGAAGGCTGCCCGAACCGCTGCTTCAGCTTCAAATTCGTCGTAAGAGGATTTGGCGGCCAAATATTTTTGCACGGCGGGGATAAAACCTTTGTCGTGATGGCTGATATGGGTAAACAGCCAGTTGTGCAGTATGCCCAGCAGTTCTTGTCCGATGTCTTCGCCTTCGCGCTGTTTTTGTTGGATTTCCTGACTTTATCGACAAAAACGCTGATGGATTTGTTTGTGTTGTTTGCCGAGCGGATATCCGGCATCGTCCATCAGTTTTTCTTCATCGGAAAAATGTTCGACCGTATAGCGGATTAGGGTCTTCGATGATTTTTTCCTCCGCCTCGAAAATCCTTGCGTTGATTGGCTTCGTGCAGTTCGTTAATGCAGCGGACCAGGATTTTTGATGTTGCTCATCCACCAATTCTATGTGGGTGTCGAGATCCGGAGTCCAGTCGAAATAGCTCATTTTATTGTTTCCTGTTCTGATGGTTTTTCCCAGTGAGGGCGGTATTGTAATGATGCAAGTACTTTGCGGCTTAATCTAGAAGTCAAAAATATAGCCGGCAGGAAGCGCATCATTTCAGACGGCCTGAATGATGGGAGGGCGTAGGCTGCTGAAGATGAGATTGACACAATCGGGCTGATTTAAAGCATTTATGATTTCGATATGTTAAGCCTGCCGCATATTTTGTCGTTTTTGTGTTAATCTTATAAGCGGGCTTCACACTACCATCTTTAGTCTCCCCACATAAAAGGCACTGTGTGGCGGTTGTTTGTCGGTGTCGTAATTCAGGCCTCGATGTGTATATATATATTCTAAGGGATTCAACCGTGAAATCGCTGAAAGACGTTCCTTATATGGGGGCATTGTGGTTTTGGTCGGCCTAGCCTCCTTTACCACCTTGGCCGTCAGCCGCAACGAGCATGTCAGTGCGTATGGATGGTGACCGCCGCCATATCGGTGTACTGCATCGCCTATCGTTTCTACGGCCTGTACATTGCCAAAACGTGCAGTGCAGCAGTCCGAACCGCCTCACGCCCAGCCGAGCGGCACAATGACGGTTTGGACTATGTCCGACACACAAAAGGCGTATGTTCGGACACCACTTTGCCGCAGTGCCGGGCGCAGGTCCCTGGTCGGTCCCGTACTGGCTGCGCAAACGGTTATCTGCCGGGTACGCTGTGGTTATCTTCGGCGTGAGTGTTTGCCGGTGCGGTACAAGACGCGATGGTCTTGTTCGTCTCCACTGCGCCGCGACGGTAAGTCTTTGGGCGATATCGTAAAACAAGAACTCGGCACCGTCCCTGGCGTGATTGCCTCATCGGTATTTTGATGATTATGGTCATCATCATGGCGAGTGTTGGCGCTGATGTGGTGAAAGCTACTGGTTCACAGCCCTTGAGGAATACGTTTACGATTGCCGCCACCATGCCGATTGCGCTGTTTACGGGTATTTACACCCGCTATATCCGTCCGGGCAAAATCGGCGAGATTTCCATCGTCAGCTTTATCCTGCTGATGCTGGCGGTCATTTACGGCGACAATGTGGGCGCACAGCTCCATCGGTCACTGGTTTGACCTGACGGCATCCAGCTCACGTGGGCGATTATGATTTACGGCTTCAGTAGCATCAGTATTGCCGGTATGGCTGCTGTGACTCCGCGCGACTATCTCTCACTTTCTGAAAATCGGTACGATTGTCGCACTCGCCATCAGCATCCTCATCGTCAGCCCGCTAGTCAAATGCCTGCCGTGACCCACTTCATCGACGGTTCCGGCCCTGTGTTCTCAGGCGCATTGTTCCCGTTCCTCTTCGACTTACCATCGCCTGTGGTGCGGTTTCAGGCTTCCACGCGCTGATTTCTTCCGGTACTACGCCGAAAAATGCTGGAAAACGAAACCCACGTCCGCATGATCAGTTACGGCGGTATGTTGATGGAAAGTTCTCGTGGCCATTATGGCGCTTGCCGCTGCCGCATCGCTTGATCCCGGCGTGTACTTCCGCCGCGAACAGCCCTGCCGCCCTGATCGGCACAGATGCCAATACTGCCGCCGAGTGAGTTACCACCAAGCTGCAATTCCGTCGATGCCGCAACCCTGCTGCACACCGCTAAAGAGTCGGCGAAACACCATCCTTTCCCGATGCGGGCGGTGCGCCTACCCTCGCAGTCGGTATGGCACACATCATGGGCCGCCTGATTCCGGGCGAAGCATGATGGCATTCTGGTATCACTTTGCCCTGTTGTTTGAAGCCTTGTTCATCCTGACCGCTGTCGATGCCGGTACGCGCGTCGCACGTCTGCATGATTCAGAGACTTGGGCAGCATCTTCTACAAACCTTTCGGCAACGCACGACTCGATCCCTGCCAGCCTGATTTGCGACCTTCTTCGCCGTGGCATTGTGGGGCTACTTCCTCTACACCGGCGTGACCGACCCGCTGGGCGCCATCAACTCGCTCTGGCGCTTTGTTCAGCATCGCCAACCAAATGCTGCGGTGGCGTCACGTGATTATGTGCGCCGTTGTGTTGATTAAGATGAAACGCGACCGTTATGTCTGGGTGGCACTCGTTTCCTGCCGTCGGCGTACTGTTTGTAACCTGCTGCGCCGGCCTGCAAGCTGTTCCACAGCGACCCGCGTGTCAGCTTCTTGGCGCACGCCGGAAAATTCAAACTGCTTTGGATGAAGGCAATATGTGCCGCCGGCCAAAGAGACATCGGCGAAAAATGTCGCAGATTATCTTCAGCGACTACATCAATGCCGGCCTGACCGCATTGTTCCTCTCCGTCGTCGTCGTCGTTGCCATCTACGGCTTACGTACCGCCCTGAAGGCGCGCAAAGTGGCTTGGCCGACCGCGAAAGAAATCCCGGCGGTGTACCGTGACGGCAAACAGCCGGAGGCACAGGGTGAAGCGTAAACTCGCCGCCTGGTGGAAAACCGCCAAGCGGCTGCCAACCTGATGGCAGGTGTACCGGATGATGAAAATTACGTTGCCCAACAGCGCAGGCATAATCCGAACGCCCCCGTGATGACCGAGCAGCAATTCCAAGACTATTGCCGCAAACGCCGCTGCGGCTCAAAGCGGCGAGGCGATGCTGCTAAGGCGTAGATGCCGATAATGAAGCAGGCCGTCTGAAAAAGCCGCCAAACGGTTTTCAGACGGCGCTTTATGATCCGGACGGTTGGACGGTATTGAATCTACACTTTCGGGCGGCCTTTCTTAAAAAACGCCGCTGCGGCTCAAACGGCGGGCGATGCTGCTGAGGCATAGTACCATAATGAAGCAGGCCGTCTGAAAAGCCATAAAACGGTTTTTCAGACGGCCTTTTTATAGGGTAATCAGGCGGTTACCGAATATATGCTTTCAGACGGCCTTTCTTTGTCACGCAATCAGTTTCGCCACGGCGGCGGCCAAGCCTTTCCTGTCCATGTAGTCGCGCGGGATTTCGTCGATGGCGGTATGCGGCGTATAGCTGTCGCTGCCGCTGTTGCCCAAGCCGCACGGGCGCAGGATGGTCCAGTGCAGGCCGCTTTGGCGCAGGTGGTTTTCCGCTTCGGTTTTGGCCTGAACCGCTTCGCCCAATGCCTGTTTGAACATTGCGTTCGTGTTTTCCCACTGTTCGCCGCAGCCGCATGCAGTTACGAGTATCAGGCGGGCTTGGGGGCGTGGGCAGCCACCGCGTCGATGATGTTGATGTTGCCGGTTGCATCGCTGCGTACGCCCGCTTCGTTTTTGCCGCCGACAAAGCTGACGACGGTTTGCGGTTTTGCTGTCGCGGATGACGGCGGCGCAGGCTTGCGCGTCAAGCACGTCGGTGGTGCCGTATTTGCGTCATGTTGTTTGAAAAATGGGTCTTCGGCCTGTTCCGGGGCGGCGCAGGACGGCGGTAATGCCGTCTGAAAAACCGTTCGACAGCAGGGCGCGTTATCAGTTCTCCGTACTTTTGCCGTTTGCACCGAATATGGTCAGCATGGTTACGCCCCTTTCCCTTCCGCAAACAGCGCGCGCATGGCTTCGATTTGGTTTTGGCGCAATTCGCCGTTTTCGTCGCGGTACGCATAAATTTTTGAACATCGCGCCGCCGCTGCGGTTGATGAAGTTGAGCGAAAACCGTGTCTTTGCCCATAAAGGGCGTTCGACCAAATAAACCGCCGATGCAGTTTTCATCATAAATATGGCCGTGGATGCCGCCCGGTTCGGCTTCTTTAAAATTGTAGAAGCCGCGTCCCACGCTGCCGTCCGGCAGTTTGCCGGTTAGCTTCGGCAATCACGTCGGGGGTATGGGCGATAAACGTAACCGCTTCGTCCCACTTGGCAACCGCCTGCATGATTTCGACAAAACGTCCGCCGTCCGTTTTTTCACCGTGCCGGCGGGCAGGCAGTTGATGACTTCTTCGAAACTGCATTGGAAGCGTCCGGCCAGCATTTCGAGAATCTGGCCGGGATTTTTCGACCAGTGAGTTGCGCAATACCGTTTGTTGTTCGGCAGACAGGGGGTTAGGCATAGATTGCTCCTTTTCTTCGTTTGCAGGGTAGGGGCAAGCATCAGCTTGCAGGTTAAGGTGGGCGACCAGTAGCGGTAGCTGGTGTTTAAATGAATCAGGCCGTCCGAATCAGGGTTTGCCCGTCAAACCGAGTTCCGCCCACTGCGCCAGCAAGGCCTGCGCGCGCGGTTGCCCGGCAAACAGGCTGCTGTCTATGGTTCCGGTTTCGATATCGTGCTGCAAACGGACGAGCAGGTATTTATTGCCGCTGTGGCGGCTCATGTAGGCGATGTTTTTGACCGGCGGGCGTGGCGAGGGTAACTGTCCAAATCGCTTTGCACCTGATAGCTGTATCCGCCGCCGTTGCCGCCCTGCGCCCGAACCGAATGCCAGGCAGGCGATATTCGATTTGATCAGGCGGTTGTACAGGTTGCGTTCGCCGCGTTCGGGATAGGCGAAGTGGTTGTTGCTGATTTGCCGCCAGCCCTGTTGCGCCAAATACTCGACCGACAGGGCACATTGCAGCGACTGCGTCGTCAAAGCCGTACCGGCGGCGGAAACGCGCCTTTTTCTATCATGCGGTTAATGGGCAGGAAGGGATAACAGTTGAAGGCGTAAGTATCGAGACCCGACAGCGGCAGGGGCGGTACGCAATGCGTAAGTCATTATGCCAGACTTCATCGTTTTGCCCCGGCAGGCCGAAAATCAAATCGGCCACGATTACGGCATCAGCCTGCCCAGTTTTTTTCCAAATAGGCGGTACCGCTCTTCGCCGCTGTGTTTGCGTCCCAAGCGGCGGCGGATGGCGGTATCGAAAGTCTGCGCCGATGGAAATACGGTTTACCCCGCATCGATGCAGGCCTGCGCCTTGGCCATATCGAAATGGCTCATGCGGCCTTCCAGTGTGAACTCGCAATCGTCGGCCAGCGGAAGATAACGGTAGCAGGCTTTGATGAGGCGGACCAAATCGTCGGTCAAAAGCGCGGTGGGCGTGCCGCCGCCGAAATAGACGGCGCGGATTTTTGCCGTTTCCCTTGGCGGATTTCGGCTTCCTGCGCCAACTCGGTAATGATTTTATCGGTATAGGCGCGGCTGTAATCGTCTTTTCAAGCGTTGCGGTAGAAACCGCAGAAAACGCAATGGTTGGCGCAGAACGGGATGTGCAGGTAGGCCAAGGCATCTTCCTGCAAAACCGTTTGCGCCTGCTCACGCCAAAGCCGCTGCCACTCATCGGACGGCACGTCGATTCCGCCCCACACAGGCATCAGTGCCTGCCGCTCGGGAAAAGCATCCGGTACGGCTTGCCCGTTGCTGATTTTTATTTCTCGTTTCATGGCATCATGAATCAAATAATAACAGTTATTATTTTGTGTAAAAAAATAAGATATTGTTTTTGATTTATATCAAATATTAGATAATTATTATTAAACTTAATAGATATTATTTAAAAAGTGGGGGTTTATATGGGAGGAGTTAAAGGATTTTTAATATTTATTTTGAATCATATATTTATGTTTGATAAATGGTGCGTGCAATGCGGGTGGGGAAATTTATGAAACCGATTCACCGGGCACTTTTGCATATTCAAAAATTATCTCCCTTAAGGCTAAGGAGGCAGACAAGTTAAAACGGATTGGTGGTTTATGATTCGGTTTTTGATTGCATCGTTTCCGCACCGGTAATACAGAGGCCGTCTGAAACTTTTCAGACGGCCTCTATTGGAATACCGGAAAACCGTTTTACAACACTGATTTCACAGTATCCACCACATTTTTCCACAGTAAAGCCGAATTCTTTGAACAGCAGTTCGGCAGGGGGCGGATTCGCCGAGCGGTTGAGACCGACGACTGCGCCGTTCAGTCCGACGTATTTGTACCAGCCGTCGGCGTGTCCGGCTTCTACTGCAACGCGCGGCAGGCCTTCGGGCGGGACGGCGGCTTTATAGGCGGCGTCTTGGCGGTCGAACACGTTGGTGGACGGCATGGAAACGACGCGGACGGTGATGTTTTGCGCGGCGAGTGCTTTTTGCGCTTCCAAAGCCAGCTCGACTTCGAACCGGTCGCAATGATGACGGCTTGAGCGTTGCCTTGGGCTTCGCTGATGACGTAGCCGCCGCGTTTGATGTCGTTCAGTTGTTGTTTGTTGCGCGCTTGGAATTTCAGGTTTTGACGGCTGAAAATCAGGCAGGACGGGTGGTCTTCGGCTTTTTGTGGCTTCCGCCCATGCGACCAAGGATTCGGCAGTGTCGCACGGACGCCATACGACCATGTTCGGAATCAGGCGCAGGGGTGGCGGTTTGCTCGATGGGTTGGTGGGTCGGGCCGTCTTCGCCAAGCCCGATGGAGTCGTGGGTGAAGACGAAGACAGGGGTTGATTTTTCATCAGCGCCGCCATACGCAGGGGCGTTGCGTTCGTATTCGCTGAACATCAGGAAAGTCGCGCCGAATGGTTTCACGCCGCCGTGCAGGGCAAGGCCGTTCATGATGGCGCCCATGCCGAACTCACGCACGCCGTAGTGGATGTAGTTGCCGCCTTTTTCGCGGGTAACGGAGACGCTGTTTGACCAGTCAGTCAGGTTGGACGGGGTCAGGTCGGCAGAACCGCCCACCAATTCGGGCAGCTCTTTGGCCAGAATTTCGATGCTGTTTTGGCTGGCTTTGCGGGTGGCGATGGTTTCGGCTTTGGCGCACACTTCTTGCAAGGCCGTCTGAATATAGCGTCGAAGTTTTCAGGTAGCCTGTGTTCCATGCGGCGCACGAATTCTGCGGCCTCGGCAGGATATTTTGCTTGATATTGAGCGAAGAGCTCGTTCCATTCGGCTTCAAGTTTCGCGCCTTTTTCTTTTGCATTCCATGCGGCATAGATTTCTTGCGGAATTTCAAACGCAGGATATGCCCAACCCAAATGTTTGCGCGTGGCTTCGATTTCGTCCGTACCTAAAGGCGCACCGTGGGTTTTGTGGCTGCCTTCTTTGTTGGCGCTGCCTTTGCCGATTAAGGTTTTGCAGCAGATAAGGGACGGTTTGCCGGTTTCGGCTTTGGCCGCTTCAATGGCCGTCTGAATGGCGGCGGTGTCGTGGCCGTTTACGTTGGGAACGACATGCCAGCCGTAGCTTTCAAAGCGTTGCGGGATGTTTTCGGTAAACCAGCCGTCCACTTTGCCGTCGATGGAAATATTGTTGTCATCATACAAAACAATCAGTTTGCCCAAGCCCAAAGTGCCGGCGAGAACAGGCTTCGTGCGATACGCCTTCCATCATGCAGCCGTCGCCCATGAAGACGTAGGGTGGTAGTGATCGACGATGTTCAAAACCGTCTTTATTAAATTCGGCGGCAAGGATCGGCTAATGCCATACCCACCGCGTTGGCAATGCCTTGTCCCAACGGGCCGGTAGTGGTTTCACGCCGTCGGTGTAGCCGTATTCGGGGTGGCTGGGGTTTTCGACTGTGCAGTTGGCGGAAGTTTTTCAAGTCTTCAATGCTCAGGTTGTAGCCGGTCAGGGTGCAGCAGGCTGTACAACAGCATGGACGCGTGGCCGTTGGAGAGATGAAGCGGTCGCGGTTGTAGAATTTGGGGTTGGCGGGGTTGTGGTGCAGGAATTTCGTCCACAATACTTCCGCCATTTCCGCCATACCCATGGGCGCACCAGGGTGGCCGGAGTTGGCTTTTTGAACAGCATCGACTGAGAGGAAGCGGATGGCGTTGGCAGTTGGGAGGGCATGGTGTTTCCTAAGTGGTTGGTTTGAGAAAGAGGGTTGTAGGCTGTCGAAAGATCCGGCAGCTTAAAATGGTAAGAATTATCGCATTTTTGCGCGGACATTCAAAAACGTCAGAAACTATTTTTCCAGCGCGGCTTCGATATTGCGGTACACGAGGGCTTGCTGCGGCTGCTTCGATGCGTTTTGGTAAGGCTTCTGGTAAGGCCAAATGCCGCCAAATATGATAAAACGGGCAGGACTTTTCGAATATCGCTGTAGCTTTGTTTTCAGACGGCCTCAGTACGTGAAAAAGGCCGTCTGAAAAACGTTTCGGCTAAATGGATACGGGGTTTACCTTCTCTCGTACTTCAATTTCGGTTAGCTGGCCTCGCCGTAACGGTAATATCGGTTTTATCTTTGCCATAAGGCGGTTCCCAGCCTTCGGACGAGGTAAGTAACACCACTTCGAAGCTACCGCAATCAGCTTCCGGCACGAGCCAATATGCATGATAAAACATATTTGTCGTCTTTTGGAATAGAAATGCTGCAGCTTTTGCCAAGTGGCAGGGTCGGCTTTGGGCAGGATGTTTTTCTCGTAGAAAACGTGATTGCCGTCTTTGGCAAAATTGCCGTCATTCATGGATATGAAGGAGGCGGGGTCGGCTTCAGGCAGAATTTCTACTTCGCTGTGAAGGTTTTTGTAGTACACCTGCCGGTACCGTCTTTGGCATAGCCTGCAGGAATGATTGAGCGAACGGTTCTTTTGATGCCGTCATCAAACTCCCCTGCAATTATCATTGCCGTAGTCCATCGAAAGACACCTGCGTCACAAACTTCAAAAATTGTCCGCATCGGCAGGGCTCAAAGCTGCCGCCTGTGGTCCAAACAGTTCGGCGGTCGGTGGCATAGCATTCGTTGAGTACTTCGAAACGGGAAGGGTCTGCCCTTTGAGCTCGCGTCCCTGCAATATAGCAGCGGGCTATCGTCTTTGGAGAAAAGGCTATTGTAATAGACGAAGGTTTCGGGGTTGGCCCTTTTGACGGGAGTGTCGCGGTAGAAGACCAGTTTGCCGTTGGTCCAGTAGCCAATGATTTCTTGAGTGTCTTGCAAATAGAAGCGTGGGTCGGTGTCGATAACCCAATCCAAATTATCGGGGTTGTGGTCGATAAGGGGCAGTTTTTGGGCGGCGGGTTTGACGGTTTTCATGCATGTTCCTTTTAGTTTGGATTGAGGCCGTCTGAAAAGCGGATCAGCTTCAGCAGCGGCCTTCCACATCGATAATCAGCACTTCCGACTGCGAGCCGAGCCGCAGCGGGATGCCCCAGAAGCCGTAGCCGGAAGTAACAAAAAAAGTGGCTGTTGCCGATTTTTCATAGCCGTAGTGCAGGCGGTTGATGGCGCGGACGATGAAGTTGGCCGGAAAAAAATCTGGCCGTTGTGGACGTGGCCGGAAACTTGATGTCAATGGGCAGGGTCGAATGCAGTTCGATTTCCGAAGGGCGGTGGTCGAGCAGGACGACGGGTTTGGATGTGTCGGCCTGCTTCAGCAGTTCGGCGGTTTTCAGACGGCCTCTGTCCAAATCGTCTGGGCAGTGAGTAACGGTCAGTCCGCCCGTTTCGATGATTCCGTCGTTTAGCACTGTGATGCCCGCCGCTTCGATGGCGCGGGTAATCTGCCGTTGTGCGCCGAACAGGTCGTGATTGCCCAATGTTGCGTATACGCCCAGCGGCGCGCGCAGTTTGGACAGGTGCGGCTGCATGTGTTCGGCTTCATAGGCAGCGGTGTCGTCGTCCATGATGTCGCCCGGCAGCAGGGATGATGTCGGCTTTTTCCTGTTGAATGATGCCGGCCAGTTTGTCGAGTTGGCGCGCGCCGAACAGGATGCCCAGGTGAAGGTCGCTGGCTACGCCGATGCGCAGCGGTTTGGCCAAAGGTTTGTCCAATACCACGCGGTAGTGGCGGACGGTCGGGAGATAGGGCGTTGTAGAGCGACAGGCAGAACAGTGAAGCCACCGCCGCCGGTGCGGCAATACGCAGGATGCGCCGGAGTGTTTCGTCGGCCACGCGCTTGTGCAGCAGCAGTTTCAATAACCAAGCAAACAAGGCGGCAAAGCCTGTGTACAGCAGTAAGACCATCCACAGCGCGGTCAGGCGGAAAGAGCCGTGCCACAGCCTGAGGAGGAGAGGATTATCAGGCCGTTGCCAAAGGGCAAACAAGGCGAGGCAGAGCAACCGGCAGTACGCGTTTTTTCAGACGGCCTTCAAACTGCCAGCATAAGGCTTTGTAAAAACCGTAGGGTAAACGGCTGCATCAATAAGACAAACAGGGTCAGGAAGGAGGAATTTCATGTATGCGTTGCGTGTGTGGTGATTCGGACGGATTGTATGCCGTCAGGCGTGGGTGATGGTAGGGTTTTTATGATAAGAAAGCCGCCCGCGGATGCATACCTCGGGACGGCTGAAAGCTGATGATGCGGGTGTTTAGTATTTCACGCGCACGCCCGCGGATACTTCGTGGGTGACTGTACACCGTCTAATTTGCCCCAGTGGTTATAGCGGTAGCCCGCATCCAGGGCGATGTTTTTGATTGATGTCGTAACCGATGCCCGTCATCACGCCCAAACCGGTTTTGGTTTTGCGGGTTTGCATAACGTTCGATGAAGTTTGAACTGTATTCCGTTGTGTCAAACGATACGCGGTTGAGGCCTACGCGTGCGCCGACATAAGGTTTAACAGGGGATTGCAGGTTGATGTCGTAAATGGCGGAAACACCGAAACTTTGGAATTTGGCTTTCGCGTCATAATTGGTGGAGCTGCTGATTCTGCCGCTTTCTTTGTGGGATTTGTAGTGGGTGTAGTCGGCTGCCACACGGAAATCGCCAAAGTCGTAACCGCCGGACAGGCGCGGGCTGAAGCCTTTTGCCGTTACGCTTTTTCGCCGTAAGCCTTGCCTTTTACCGAAGCATGGCTGGCATCACCTTGGATATAAAAATCCACGGTGTTCGTCTGCCAGTGCAACGGCGGGAAGGGAAAGGGCAACCAGTGTAGCCAGAATTTTTCATGATGTTGTTCCTCGTAGGTGGAAAAATTATTGATGGTTATCAGGCTCTCTGCAACTGTTGGCTGTTTGGATTGTATTGCGTTCCGTCTGTTACAACAATCACATTTTCATTGAGAAAAATTGCAAGCCGCCCGAAGTTTGGCACTTCGGGCGGCTTGCGTAATACCGATGATTCGAAAAATTAGAATTTACACGTACACCGGCAGATACTTCGTGAGAGTGTACTTTCAAGCCATCGAATTTGCCCCAGTGGTTGTGGCGGTAGCCGGCATCCAAGGCAACATTTTTGGGTGATGTCATGTAGCCGACACCGGGCCATCACGCCAACACCGGCTTTGGTTTTACGGAAAGATTCAGTTTCGTGGTAGCCGGTAGTACCCGGAAATCGTCGCTATAAGAAATGCGGTTAAGACCCAACGTGCGCCGACATAAGGTTTAACCGGAGAATTTAAGTCGAAATCATAGATGGCGGAAACACCAAAGCTTTGGAATTTGATTTTTGCGTCAAAATGTGTAAAAGCGGATCGCGTTCATGTTCTTTCAAAGTTTTTATAGTGGGTGTAATCGGCAGCTACGCGGAAATCACCGAAATCATATCCGGCAGACAGGCGCGGGCTAAAAGCCTTTGGCACCGCCTTTACCGCCATCATCTTTGGTTTTAATGGTTGAGTGGCCGAGATCGCCTTGAACGTAGAAAACCACGGTTGTCATCTGCCAATGCGACAGCGGGAAGAGAAAGGGCAACTAAGGTAGCGAGAACTTTTTTCATGATGTCATCCTCAATAATTGGATAGAAAATTATTAGTAGTCAAACGGCTTGCAACCGCCGACGGGCCGATTGTATTGTGTTATGACGGTTTAAACAATGTTTGGATGGTTTGGCATGGCTGAGGAGCATCAATACCGCAATAAAAGGCGCAGCATGTCTTGGAGGCCGTCTGAAAACCATCTGCTCGCAGCAATACAAAGATTTATAAAAAGCATTGCAACAAATCGTTTAAAAAACAACCGTCCCTGCTCGGTCGGGCGGAACACGGTCGGGTCGGTTTCCAGCAAGCCTTTTTGTCTCAGCTGTTTCGATTTGCGCCATGATTTTGGCGGCGGGTACCCCGTGCGTTCCTGCAACATCGCGGCGGGTACGCCGTCGGTCAGGCGCAGGGCGTTCATCATGAATTCGAATGGCAAATCTTCGGCGGCAACGGTTTTGCGTTCGACGGCTTCACTCGGTTGGCTTTTGCATTAAGGCGAGATAGTCGTTGGGATGGCGGCGGCGGACGGTACGCCTCGATGCGGTCGGGGTAGGAGATTTTTGCCGTGCGCCCGCGCCTATGCCCAAATAATCGCCGAATTGCCAGTAGTTCAAATTGTGGCGGCACTCGCATGGCGGGTTTTGCAAAAGCCGATGTTTCGTAGTGGATAAAACCCGCGCCCTCCAACGCGCCGTGCACTGCGTCTTCGATGTCGAGGGCGGCTTCGTCTTGTGGCAAACCTTTTGGCGGCGTATGACCAAACGGCGTGTTCGGCTCCATCGTCAGATGATACGCGCTGATGTGTGTCGCACCCGTGGCGATGGCGGTTTGCACGTCGTCCAATGCCGTCTGAACAGTCTGGTTCGGCAGGGCGTACATCAAGTCGATATTGACTTTATCAAATAATTTCAAGGCGGTAGCTATGGCGGTTAGGGCTTCTTTGCCGTTGTGGACGCGCCCCAGCCGTGCAAAGCATATCGTCGTTGAAACTCTGCACACCGATAGAAAGCCGCGTAATACCTGCGTCTTTAAATCCTTTGAAACTTCTCGATTTCAAACGTACCGGGATTGGCTTCCAACGTAATTTCCGCTTCCGGCTGCAAGCGCAACAGCGAACGCACGCCGCTCAACAAACGGTCAATCGACTCCGCCTGAAACAGGCTGGGCGTACCGCCACCGAAAAATATCGTTTCCACAGGCCTGCCCCAAATATTGGGCAATTCAAGCTGCAAATCGGTCAGCAGCGCGTCGATATAGGCGGCTTCGGGCAATCCGTTTTTCAGGCTGTGGGGAATTGAAGTCGCAATACGGGCATTTTTGATGCACCACGGGATGTGGATATAGAGCGACAGGGGCGGCAGGGCGGTAAGTTGTCCGGCTTGGGGGAAATGTGGATTTAGGGTCATGGTGTGTTTTGGGGATTGAGGCCGTCTGAAAACATGGAATACATTTTTGAGACGGCCTGTTACGGGTTTATAAATGCTTGCGGATCTGGCGGCTGATAAACGGTGCGCCGAAAATTAGGAGGATGCCGATCAAGGTTTGGACGGTGGCGGCAAGCATGGTGGCTTTTGTCTTGGTTCATCATCATGGTCCAGATGCTGTCAGCCGAGGCGGTGATACCGTTTTGGGCGATTTGGTAAAAACTATACAGGTAAAGTCAGGGTCGGCCAGCGCGAGGGATAGGGGAGTAAAAAAGCCGATTAAAATCAGACCTGTGGTTAACCAAGGGGCAGGGTTTTTGGGGCAATTCTTGCGGCTTTTGATGGATTTCGGGCAGGAGGAAATTGGCGGTCGTGGCGGGAAAAACCATAAAAACAACCATACTATGCTATAAAAACCGAATACGCCCAGTATTTCTGAGACGGGAAACTTGATGTTGTTGTCGGACGCGAAATCCATCAGGGGAATGGCGGTTGACAGGGTTTTGACTATCCAAATGATGACGGTCAGGCGGATGGCGACAATTAGGATTTGTTTAGGGGACATGGGTTTCTTTCATAATGTAGTGGTTAGGCCGTCTGAAAAAGCATTTCGGGGTTTTCAGACGGTCTGTATACTTTATAAGGCTTCAATTTTTCTCAATAATTCCCTGCAACGCCTGCCCCCTGTGGCTTTCGGCATTTTTGATTGCGGGGGTCAAGCTCGGCGGCGGTGCAGTTGTGTTCGGGCAGGTAGAAATGCGGGTCGTAGCCGAAGCCGTTGGTTCCGGCGGCTTCTGCCTGCCATTGTCCGCGCCATATGCCTTCGGCGATGATGGGCTGCGGATCGTTTTTCGTGGCGGACGAGGACGAGGGACGCAGACGTAGTGGCAACTTTTGTCGGTTTTGCCGGCGAGGTCGTCTGAAAGGCGTTTGTTGTTGGCGGCATCGGATTTGGGATTGGCTCCGGCATAGGGGGCGGAGAGGACGCCGGGGGCGCCGTTTAATGCGGCGGCGCAGATGCCGGAGTCGTCGGCGAGTGCGGGCAGGCCGCTGTGTTTGGCGGCGTGGCGGGCTTTGGCGAGCGCGTTCTCGACGAAGGTGTGGTACGGCTCGGGGCATTCGGGCGTGTCGAACTGTGATTGCGGCAGGATTTCGATGTTCAAATCGGCGAAGAGGCGGGAAAATTCTTTTGAGTTTGCCCGCATTGCCGCTGGCGAGGACGATTTTGTCGAACATGGGATTTCCTTTAGCGGGATTGGTTTTTGCTGATCGCGCATTACTTTTAGCGCGGGCGTGTCGCGGACGAAGAGGCCGAGGCAGGCGACTTGGCCGAAGACGGCATCCGAAGGCGAATAGGAAGGCGGCGACGGGCGAATTGTTTGCTTTGAATGGAAAGCAGGTAGCGCGCCCAGCGTTACCAATGCGATGAAGAGCAGGGTGAAGAGGACGGTCAGGATGAGGAAGGTTCGGCGTTTGGTCAGCGGCGGTAAACGGGGTAGGTGGTTCGGGAGGCCGTCTGAAAAAGCGGGAAATGTGTTTTCAGACGGCCTTTTTGTTTATCCTGTCGTTTCCAGCCTGTCGAGCAGGGCTTCTGCGGCGGCGGAGACGAGGCGGAAGGTTTCGGCAAAATCGCCCGTATACCAAGGGTCGGGCACGGCTTGATAGCCGCCATCGGGAATCAGGTCGGTGAGCTTGAACTGTTTTCCGGGGCGGCTGCCGAACTGCCGTTCCAGTTCGGCCAGGTTGTCGTCGTCCATGGCGATGATGAGGTCGTAATGCACCGGGTCTTCGCGGCGGATTTTTCCGGCTGGAAAATCCGTCGGCGGCAATGCCGTGCGCCATGAGTTCGGCTTTGGTGCCGCAGTGCATGCCCCGCCGTCGTGCCAGCCGGACGTGCCCGCGCTGGCGGTTTCGACGAGGTGCGACAGGCCGCGTTCGGCGGCTTGGTGGCGAGGACGTGTCGGCCATCGGCGAGCGGCAGATGTTGCCGAGGCAGACAAACAGGATGCGGCGTTTGTTCGCGAGGCTACTGCCGTCGCCGTAGAGCGGGTTGTGGCCGGGCAGTTTGACCGCTTGCGAGTAGGTGGGCAATTCGTCGTTTTCGCCTATGGGGTCGTGCAGCAGGCGGATGTTTTTCCACTTGGCATTCGGCCAGCAGGTCGAGGAAGTTTTTGCTGCACGATTTCGATTTTGTCCATCGGCGAGAGCGGCCAGGTGAAGGTTTGCGGCTGGAGTTCGAACTGGCTGTCGGTGGCGTTGAAGCCGAATACGAGTTTGCCGCCTTCCTGTGAGGCCATGACGACGCCGACGCGCGGGCTTTGCAGGCGGATGGAGCGGATGGAGTTGGCGGTGAAAACGTCAAAGCCATACGCAGGCGCATATGGCCGGCGTCGGTGAGCGCGGCGGGCGGGCTGTCGGGGGAGAGGGGTTGGCAAACAGGGTTACGCCGGGTGCGGACAGGGCCTGCTGCCATACCTGCATCAGCGGCAGGGCGGCTTCTTGAAGGTTTTTGCCCAAGGCGGCGGTCAGTTCGCGCGCCGTAGCCCAGTGCGAAGGCCGCGCTGACGGATTGGCCTTCGACCAGCGGCAGGCTGTCGTTTTGCGGCAGCGAGGCGGCGAATTCTGCGGCGGCTTCGGCGTTTTGTTTGGCTTTGAACCATTGTCCGGCGTTGATTTCGGAGATTTGTCCGGCGGTGAACAGTTGCGGCAGCCAGGTGGCGCGGGAGAGGGCGCGTGTGTGCGGGTAGTTGGCCAGGCAGGGCGGAGAGTTCGGGCACGGGTGCGGCGGCGGTGAGGGCGGCGGCTTGTTTGCAGCCGGCAACCAAAATCACGGGCAGGGCGAACCATTGTATTTCTTCGTCGGTTTTGGCCTGCAATACGTCGTTGAGCGCGGCCATCATGGTGCCGTATGCGGCCTCGCTCAGGGGTCATGCTGAGGGGCAACGGAAAGGTTGAGGTAGAAATTTTGCGACAGCATGCCGTAAATCTGCGCGCGCAGTGCTTCTGCGGCCAGTTTGCCCTGTGCGCCGCGCGCGGCCTGTTCGGCGTGCATCAGCAGTTCGCGCTTGACGGGTTCGGCGGGGTAGGGGCGGGTGTCGGGGAGATAGCGGTGTTCTGACGATGGTGTTTCTGCCTTTGTTTTGATGTGTCGGGTGAAAGGCGGCGATTATAACGCAAACCGCATCTTGAAAGGCCGTCTGAAAGCATCGGTGCGTTTTTCAGACGGCCTTTTTCCGCCGCGATGAGGGCGGAGGCGGGTTTTACGGTAAAATGGTGCTGATTTTACGACACCGGAAACAAGGAGCGACCATGTCCGCCGAGCTGGAAAAACAACTGCTGCCGCACCGCAATGCGATAGACGAAATCGATGCCTCCGTTTTTGAAGCTGCTGAACGAACGCGCCGTCCATGCGCGCGCCATCGGCGAATTGAAGGGACGGGCGCGGTATACCGCCCCGAACGCGAGGCGCAGGTGTTGCGGCGGATTAAGGAATTGAACCGGGGGCCGCTTTCGGACGAAGGCGTAGCGCGGCTGTTCCGCGAAGTGATGAGCGAATGCCTGGCAGCGGAACGCCCGCTGACCATCGCCTACCTCGGCCCGGCTAGCACGTTTACCCAGCAGGCGGTACGTCAAGCATTTCGGCCGCCGCCACGGTGGGCTGCAATACGGTGGACGAATGTATGCGGCAGGCCGAATCCGATCAGCCGATTATGCCGTCGTACCGCTGGAAAATTCCACCGAAGGTTCTGGCTCATGCACGCTGGATTTGCTGGTGTCCTCGCCGCTTCGGGCCTGCGGCGAAGTGGTGCTGCGCATCCACCACCAGTTGTTGCGCAACCGCGAGGGGCTGGACGGCGTGCAAACCGTTTACGGCCACGCGCAGGCTTTTGGCGCAGTGCCACGACTGGCTGGGCAAAAACCCTGCCGGACAGCATCGTCCGCGTACCGGTGTCGAGCAATGCCGAAGCCGCGCGGCTGGCGGCGGCAGACGGCTCCGCGCTGGCCGTTGCGGGCATAACCGCCGCCGAAATCTACGGCCTCACCGTTTTGGCGCGGAACATAGAAGACGAGCCGAACAACACCACGCGCTTTCTGGTGTTGGGCAAACAGGACACTGCGCCGAGCGGGCGCGACAAAACCCTCGCTGCTGTTTTCCACCCCCAACCGCCGGCGCCGCCGCCGAACTGCTCACGCCGTTCAGCGAGGCGGGCATTTCGATGACCAAATTCGAAAGCCGTCCGAGCAAAAACCGGCTTGTGGGAATATGTGTTCTTCATCGACATCGAAAGGGCATAAGGACGACGAAACCGTCCGCCGCGTCTTGGCGCGTTTTGCCGAGCGCAACGTCTTCGTCAAAATCATCGGCTCTTACCCGTGGCCGTGCTGTGATGGTGAAATTCAGGGAAACGCCCGTGCGGCACTAGCTTTTCAGACGGCCTCCATACCTTTAACGCCCGACTAAGAAACAGAGATGGAAAATATCTTATTGCGGCAACTGGAAAACGTGCTTTGCGAAGGCATGAAGGTTCCCGAAGAGTTGCGCCGGCTTTATCAGTGGATTGAAGACAACGGGTTTTACGAAGACCGCGAAGGCATCCGCTACGGCTATCTGTACCCGCAGCAGGCGTTACGGGACAGTTGGACCGATACCGAACGTGAAGCGGCACCATCATCTCGTTCTATGCCGACAGCAGGGAGGAACAGGACGAGACCGTTACCCGCTACTACGGCAATAAGGATGAAGAAATAAGCAGCCGTCTGTGCATATTCAGCCAAACGGGCGCGGAAGGTTCGATGGGCGCGCTGTGGCTGGACGACGAAGGCGAAACGCGAATCGTCCACCTCGGCTCCGGTTCGGGTTCCGCCATGCTGTGCACGCTGGCGCAAAAACGGCTGATTTCCTGCGTCTGCTGGCCATCGGCTACGACGAAATCTGCTGGGATTTCGAACTGCCGCTGCCGCCGAACCACGACGAAGACGAACTCTTTGTCAAACCCAACCTGCCTTTCCGCGCATGGGTGGAAAAACACCTTCCGCACCACCATCCCCGAATTGGGCATCGAGATTGTTACCCCCGTACAGATGGGGGAACAGAAAAGCAAGGGCGATTCGTTTGTCGAATGGTCAAACAAGGTGGTGAGGTAAAGCATGGTGGAAAATCCGCCGGCGGCTTCCAACCGGAAACCGCCCTGTCCCCGCCCGCCGCCTGCGCCATACTCGGCTTCGGCTACCTTGGCCGCCCGCTGGCCGAGCGGCTCTATCAGCACGGCTGCCGCGTCTCCGCGCTGAAAAAGGCGGCTCACGTCCGACGACATCAACCTGCCCATCGGGCTGCATACCGCCGATTTAAAACCAAACCCCGCTTTCAGACGGCCTCTTTGCCTGCTGGCAGGGCATTCCGACTTGGATTTTGCCTGCTGCCCCTTCGGCCTTCGCCGACTATCCCGCACTGATTGCGGCATGGGTCGCGGCAGCGGAACGGTATGGCGCGGAACATCTGATTTTTACCGGCAGCATAGGCGTTTACGGGCGGCGGGGAGCGGGTATGCGACGAAGACAGCCCGCCCGATGACGGGGATGAAAAAGCCGTGCGGCTGCTGGCGGCGGAGCAGGCGGTGCGGGCAAGCAGCGTGGTCGCCACCGATATTTTGCGGCTGGGCGGCCTCTACGATGCCGAACGGCATCCGCTGGCGACTGCTGCCAAAAAAACGCAGGCCGTCTGAAAGGCGGGGAAGCAGTTAATATGCTGCACCGCGACCGCGCTGTTTCCGCCCTGTTTCAGACGGCCTGTACACCCGACGGACACCGCCTGAGGAACCTGGTGGAAACCCCGCACCCGTCCCGCCGGAGCTTCTACGCTGCCGAGGCCGCCAAACTCGGCCTGCCCGTGCCGCAATTTGCCGAAGGCGGCGGACGGGGCAGGACGGTGCAAACCCGATACGGCGATTTTTCTGCTATATTGCAGCTTGCCGATACGGCGGGATAAAACACGCGGCCGGCGCGGGCGGTTTGAGGCCGTCTGAAAAAACGCCGGACAGACAGAGACACGCAACGCGACACCGCACAAACAATGAGGCCGTCTGAAAGCAAAGCCCTAACGGAGCCTAACTGTTCAGACGGCCTCGAAAAGACAGAAAACGATATGCCGACACTTTCCATATTCAACCACATCATCCGTCAAAACCCCGAAACGCAGGCCGTGCTGGCGGGCTACAACGGCATCGTCCTCACCATCCGCGCAGCCGGGTTCACCCTGCACGTACCGCTTCAACAGCGAAGGCCTGCTCGAACAGCCCGCACGCCGCCGATGCCGTGCTGGTGTTCCGCGACAGCGTATTGCGGAAAAATGCTGAACGGGCAGCAGCCCGGCGTGGGAGCGATTTTTGAAATCGAAGGCGACATGGCCTTGGGCTTCAGGCTGCTGACCGTCATCGGCGGCCTGCGCTATCGGCTCGACCGCGATTTGAGCCGCCTGTTCGGCGAAGAGGGCGGTACGAACGCATAGGCGGGCGCGGGCGGAAAAATCGCCGGCACGCTGAAATCAATCTACCGCAGCCTGTTGGAGCAGGGCGCGGATTTTTCCGTGAACCCGAATCGCCCGTGGTTTCGCGCGAAGAATCTCGAGCAGTGGGCGGAGGAGGTGGAACGCCTGCGCGACGACATCGCCCGCCCTGCATGCGCGCTTGGATAAGTTTGAGCGCGATTGGTAAATCCGAATATCATTCGATAGAAAAGGCCGTCTGAAAAACCTGTTCCACTTGGTTGGAACTTGGTTTCAGACGGCCTTTTTGTTTTGGCCCGGCGGCTGTTCACAAGAGTGGGAGAGGGGGCGGTCATGCGATTTTCGATTAGAAGGAATACGTCAGTGCCGCGATGCCCGGCTTATGGTGAGTCAAAAAGACTTTCAATGCCGTCCTTTACGCCTGGGCGGGAAATGAGACGATTCGGCGTTTTCCATGTTGATTCCAGGCAAAAGGCTGCCGTCAAAAGGCCGTCTGAAAGTATGGCATCCTGCATGGAACGGCTTTCAGACGGCCTTTGCTGTTGAGGCGGCTTTTGCTTTTACGCCCTGTCCGTTTTTCCTGTGCCGAACCGTATTTGTCCCACAGCAGGCGCGGGTCGAAATAGTGCGCCGACAGCATGGTCAGCAGCACCACGAGGCAGAAATACAGCGAGGCGGGGCCGGGGGTAACGCGGGCGATGTTGGTGTGGAACGTGCTCATCAGGATGATGATGACGAAAATATCAATCATCGACCAGCGGTACGATTTTTTCCGTAATCCGGTAAATCAGGGAAAACTTTGCGGATGTCGAACGGCACGCCGTAGCGGCTGCACAGCAGCAAAAAGGCCATGGCGAAAAATCTTCAAGACCGGAATCATGATGCTCGCGCTGAAAAATAATCGCCGCAATCGCGCGGTCGCCGCTGTCCCACATAAAGATGATGCCGTCCATGATGGTACTGATTTCGGTAACCGTCGGGTTGGAGGAAATCATAATCGGCAGCATGTTGGCGGGGAGGTAGAACATCGCCGCCGCCAGCAGGAAGAGCCCACGACAGTTTCTCGCTGTTCGGCCTGCGGGTGAAAAAGGTGGGTGCCGCACACTTGGCAGAGGATTTCTTCAGACGGCCTGAAGTAGCGGCAGTGGCTGCAACAGATTTTGCCTGTGTTGTCGGCGCATAAATCGTAGTGTGCCCGTGCAGGCGGTGGATTTGGTAATACACCCAGTGTTCGGGGACGGACAGCGTGGTCCGCAACAGCAGCAGCACCATCGGGAACATCAGCCAGAATGAGCTGCCGAAATCCACCTGCACCACGTCGCCCAGTTTGATGTAGGCGACCAGGGTCGAAATCAGGAAAACGTCGGCCATTACCCAGCTTCGCAGCCGGACCATCGTCCGCGTGGCCATTAACAGGCCGGGCAGGGGGCTTTGTACCGACAGTGCGCCGTAAACGTAGAGGCACAACAGCAAAAACAGCAGCGGCAGGCCAAAAGTAAAGACGAACATGACTTCGGCCAAAAAACCGAAGTCCTGCAAAATCAATACTTCCAGCATAAACGGCAGCGTCAGCCGTTCATAAACGCCTATGGTGCTGACGGTCATGAACATGCCGCTGTACACGCACAGCAGTAGGATGAGCGTGCCCAAGGCCAGCGCGAGCGGGTGGTAAAGGACGGTTTTTCCACCCGCACCAGTTCGTGATGGCAGCGCGGGCAGTCTGCCTGCCGCCCCTGCCCAAAGCATCGGAATCTTAATCAGCAGGCCGCATTCAGGGACAGTTCAGGCTGTGCGCGGGCAGCATCAGGCGGCGCAATTTCGGTAGATGCCGTCTGAAAAAGATGTTGCGGCGCGGTTGTCTGGCGGAACAGGGGCATGACGGATAAGGAAAAACGTAAAAAGGCGGATTATACGGATTTTGCCGGTAAGGGCGGAAACCGGCGTGCGGAACGGAAAAAGGCCGTCTGAAAACAAGAGTGTTTCAGACGGCCTGCAAATCATTTTTATTCGTCCTGCAATAAAAACCGACGGTACCGCTGTGCTTTCTCAGCTCTTCCACTTCGTCCAAAAGCCGCATAATCAAGCCCAACGCCGGGATGCCGGCTTCAAAATCACGGCTCAAACGCTGTGCGCGGCGGATGCGTGCAAAGGTGAAACCGCTGAATGTACTTTTGTTCAGGCTTGCCGCCTACGCTGATGATGTCTTCCTCGATGAGTTCCAACAGCCAATCGCGGCGGCAATGGCTGACAGCAATGATTTCTTCGAAAGTCAATGTGATGTCGGTGGATTGCGTCATGGTTTTATCCTTTCTTTCATGCGTGTTTCGCAGCGAAATGTTCTGCCAGTTTCTCCCATGCGGCACGGTCGGCTTCACTTTCTGCAACAGGGACATTGATGCGGATATTCAGGTATGAGATCTCCCGCCTCTTTTCGCCGGAATGCCCTTGCCTTTAAAGGCGGATGGTTTTTGCCGCTCTGAGTGTTGGCGGGCAGATTGACCTGTAAGCTACCGGATGCGGTAGGAACGATGATTTTTGCCGCCCAATACCGCTTCCCACGGTTTGACGTCTCATCGTCTGATATACGTCTTTTCTGTTTTTGACGTATAAGTCCGGTCGGTCGTGGAACTTGATTTTCAAGCACAAATCCCCGTTCGCTCCGCCATTGCTGCCCGGCAGCCCCTGTCCTGCCAAGCGGATTTGCTGGCCTTCGGCGATGCCTTTGGGAATTTTGACGTTGAGGGTTTTGCTTTGGTAAGCCATACGGTACCGTATTCGTCTAAAGTTGGCACATTCAAAGTCAGACTGCGTTCCGCACCGGTATAGGCTGCGTAAATATCGATGCTCAATTCGGCGTGTTGGTCTTCTCCCTCGACAGGGGCCGCGCGGCTGCTCGGGACGGAGCCAGCGTGGCGGAACGATGAAAACAAGTCTTCGAAATTAAAGTCGCCCGCGCCGAACGGCTCTCCTTCCCGGTACTCATAACGGAAACCTCCGCCGTCGAAACCGTTGCCGAACGGGTTACCGCCTTGTCCGAACGGATTGCCCCTGCGTTGCGGCCATAAGGGTTTGCCAACATTTCATCATACTCGGCACGTTTTTCCTTGTCGGAAAGTGTCTCGTATAAGCACGGTTGATTTCGCCGTACGTTCAACGGCATCCGGCTCTTTGCTCACATCGATGGTATTTGCGCACCAGTTTTCGGTAGGCTTTTTAATGGCGCCCTCGTCCGCATCTTTGGCGACACCCAGTATTTCGTAATAATTTTTCTGTCATAAATTCAGTTTCTCATGGTTATAAAAATCTAAATCCGATGGTGCTCTAACTTGAGTCGTCCGTGCGTATTTCAAAGGCTTCCGGCAGGGTCTTGGACGGTGGCCTCCGGTTTTTCAGACGGCCTTCGGCGGGGGATGCGTTGGTCAGCTTAAAAACAGGCGGTAGGCCGGGTTGCCGGTTTGGTCTTCGTAGACATAGCCCACGCGCTGTCGAGGAAGGCGGCGAAGGCGGCTTCATCCTCGGCGGGAACGTCGATGCCGACCAGGATGCGGCGTAGTCCGCACCGTGGTTGCGGTAGTGGAAGAGGGTGATGTTCCAGCTGCTCTGCATGTGGTTGAGGAAGTGGCGCAGCGCGCCGGGGCGTTCAGGAAATTCAAGCGTAATCAGGCGTTCGTTTTTCACTTTGGGGCTGCGGTCGCCGACCATATAGCGGATGTGGATTTTGGCGATTTCGTCGTCGGTCAGGTCGGTATTGGGCAGGCCTGCGGCGGTCAGTCTCGGCTGCGATGGCGGCACGGTCGGCCGAGCCTGTGGTTTGGATGCCGGCAAAGATGTGGGCGGTGTCGTCGTCGCCGTAGCGGTAGTTGAATTCCGTGATGCTGCGGTTGCCCAAGGTGTTGATGAATTTGAGGAAGCTGCCGGGGCGTTCGGGGATGGAAACGGCGAAAATGCCTTCGTTGCCTTCACCCAGTTCGCTGCGCTCGGAAAACGTGGCGCAGGCGGTGGAAGTTCATGTTGGCGCCGCTGTTGATGGCAATCAGGGTTTGGCCTGTCGCAGTTTTCGCGGGCGACATAGGCTGCAGGCCGGCCAAAGCCAGTGCGCCGGAAGGTTCGGTGATGCTGCGGGTGTCGTCGAAGATGTCTTTCAGCGCGCCGCGCAGATGTCGTCGGTGTCTACCAGGATGATGTCGTCCAGAAAGGTCGCGGCAGATGGGCGAAGGTGGTTTCGCCCACCAGTTTGACCGCCGTGCCGTCGGCAAACAGGCCGACGTCTTTTAGTTCCAAAACGTTCGCCCGCTTCAATCGAACGTTTTCATGGCGCAGGCATCGAATGTTTCCACGCCGATGACTTTGATTTCGGGGCGGACGTTTTGATAAAGGCCGCAATGCCCGCCGCCAGCCCGCCGCCACCGACGGGGACGAAAAATGGCATCAATCGGCTGCGGGATGCTGGCGGATGATTTCCATGCCGATGGTGCCTTGCCCGGCGATGACGTCGGGGGTCATCGAAGGGCGGGATGTAGGTCAGGCCGCTTTCGGCCACCAGTTGGACGGCGTGGTCGTAGGCATCGTTGTAGGATGTGCCTTTTAGTACGACTTTGCCGCCGCGTTCTTTAACGGCGTCTACTTTGATTTGCGGGGTGGTTTCGGGCATGACGATGGTGGCGGCGGCAGCCAGCGTTTGTGCCGAAAGGGCCACGCCCTGCGCATGGTTGCCCGCGCTGGCGGTAATCACGCCGCGTTTCGAGTTCGGTCGGGCTCGAGCCGCCATTTTGTTGTATGCGCCGCGTATTTTGAAGGAGAAAACGGGCTGCAGGTCTTCCCGTTTGAGCAGGATGTTGTTTTTCAGACGGCGTGAAAGATTGCGGGCGGGTTTGAGCGGGGTTTCGACGGCGACGTCGTAAACGGAGGAGGTGAGGATGCGGGTGAGGTAGTCTGCGTAAGCGGCGGGTGTCCATGATGTTAAATTTTTACGAAAGGTAAAACCATACCCGCAGGTTGGTGCGAACGCAAGAAAAAGTTAGCAAAGGCGGGGGCTGTCGGTATAATGCGGCTTTTTCGCCGATATGCCGCAAATGTCTAGTGCGGCGGCGGAAATTTTTCAGACGGCCTCCGAGCCTGAAAACCCCATACTTTCCCCATAATTCGTTGTCCTATGAAAAAAATATCTGACCGTGGCGGCATCTGGCCGTCGTCCTTTCCTTTTCAGACACTGGATGCCGCCCGTAGCAAACATAAATACAAGAACAGATCAAACGCCCCGTCGCAGCAGCAACTGCCGCTGCCACTGCAACGGCACGTTTACCGTGCCGGGCGAGAATGCCGCTTCAGAGCCGGACGTTTTGCCGCCCGAGCCGGTCCGCAGGCTTCGACCGCGCCGGAAATCGCCGCCGCCGCTTATTTGGTGCAGGATTTGCAAAGCGGCCAGATTCTGACCGGCAAAAGACCTCGACAAAGCAAATCGAGACCCGCATCGCTGACCAAATTGATGACCGCCTATCTGGGCCTTTCAAAAGCCTTGGAAGAAGGCCGTCTGAAAGCCGAAACCATGCTGACGCCGTCTGAAACCGCCTGGCGTGCCGAAGGTTCGCGCATGTTCCTCAATGCGGGCAAACCGGTGGCGGTGGGCGACTTTGCTCAAAGGCCTGATCGTGCAGTCGGGCAACGATGCCGCCGTCACGCTGGCCGAAGCGTTGGGCGGCAGCGAGGCGAGCTTTGCCGACATGATGAACGCCGAAAGCGAAACGCTTGGGCATGAGTAAAAACCCATTTCGTCAATGCCACCGGCCTGCCGTCCGACGGCCACATGAGCACGGTGCGCGACCTGGCCATCCTGTCGGCGGCGATTATCAAAGGATTATCCGAAGTATTATCCGATCTACTCGATGCAGTCGTTCAAATATAACAACATCGAGCAGCCCAACCGAAACCTGTTGCTCTACCGCGACCCGAATGTGGACGGCCTGAAAACCGGCCACACCAACACTGCCGGGCTACAACCTGATTGCTTCGAGCAAAGCGCAACGAGCCGCCGCGTGGTTTCCGTGGTGGTGGGAACGGAAAGCATTGAGGCGCGGGCGGGCGAGAGCAGCAAACTGCTGGAATTGGGCCTTTGCAGGCCTTCGATACGCCCAAAGGCATACGATGCCAACACCCCGGTTTCGTCGGTAAAGATGTACAAAGGACAGGGAAGACAACGTAAACATCGGGGTTTCCTCGAACCCGTCTCACCTCACCATCCCGCACGGCGAGGGCAACAAAGTCAAACCGGTTTTGGAAACCGTGCAGCCCGTTTTTGGCACCGATTGAAAAAGGACAGGTGCTGGGCAAACTGAAAATCACCTACAACGGGCCAAGTGCTGGCCGAACGCAAAGTCGTCGCGCTGACGGTAGCCGTGGACGAGGCGGGCTTTTCTTTGCCGCCTGTGGGACAGCATCAAGCTGTGGTTTCAAAAACATGTTTGCCGACGAATAAGCATGGTAGTGCCGTGTCGGCGGCGACCTTCCTGCAAAATTCGCGGGTCGGTGCCGCTTCCTTCTGCGCAGACAGGCCGTCTCGAAACCCGCCGTATGGGGCGAATCCGATGAAACGATTTATTATTTCCGTTATCCTGCTGTTTTTACTGACCGTTACCACCTTGGCGGTCGGTCTTTACCTTTAGAATAAACCGCGAACCATAATCGTCATCTCCGCTCCCGCCGGGCATGGCACGGAAGGGGTAAAGGCTGGCTTCGCCCTTTTATTGGTGTGGGTCGGATTGTTGGTAACCCTGCTGCTAATGTTCGGTTTCATGGTGCGCCCCAGGCCGCCTGAAAACTTGATTTATCCGAAAACGGGGCAAACCGACGGCGAAACCGGCAGGGATGGATGCGCTGGCCTATCTTAATCATTTGCGCGGCGAGGCCGGATTGGGCGCGTTTGCCCGTTCGCCCGAACTGACCCGTTCCGCCGCCGCCCATGCAGACTATCTGACCGATTTTCCCGAAGACATGCACGACGAAAACCATCCGGAAAGCCGTTTTTCAGCGGCAAAAGAACTGGGCGACCGCGTGAAAAACGGGCTATCAGTATTTGGGCGCACAGGAAAACGTCAGCACCGTTTCCAACAGCGAACCTGTCGGCAAGACCTTGCAACAGCATCTCCATCTCGACGGCCTGATGACGGCCATCTACCACCGTTTCTCCCTATTGGATGCCAACAGCGACGAGGCGGGCATCGGCTACACCGTCAGAAACGGCAACCACGCCTCGTGGTCAATCAAGGCAACAGCCGCGCCAACAAACGGTGCGGCCAGACGAAGCATTCGGAGGAGGATGTTGAGGAATACCGCTCGTTTTATTCTTCCGCCTGTCAGAACGGCGGCATTATCTATGCCGATGAAGTAGACATTGCCGCTCCCGACTACGTTGCCTACCCGGTGGGAAAACGGGTGGCTACGATGTTTACAACGAAACCCCCAATCCGCTGCCCGACCGCAAATTCAGCGGCAACCCGGTCAGCATCGCCTTTAATGAAGAAGGGGGACGAAATCGAAATGCTGTCGTTCGAATTATTCAAAGGAAAGGAAAAAGTCGGCAACACGCGGATTTTGGATGCCGAAACCGATCCCAACAAACTGTTTACCCCTACCAGTTCGCGCTCTTCCCGCTCGACCCGCTGGCCTACGACACCGAATACCGCGCCGTATTCCGTTATGCCGCAATCAGCAAAGAAGACGGCTTGGCCAGAGAGAGTCGAATGGGCTTTTCCGCACCCGCAAGCCGGATTTCGACTACTTCAACCTGCAGGGCGGCGAAAACATGGCCGTTCAGTCAGGCAAACCCCATTACCTGCGCTGGCCGCTTTCGCTGTGCAAAGGTGATTGCGATAATGTGAGTTACAGCTCGCTACGGCGATGCCGAATTGGTGATTCACGAGAGCCCTGCCCGACGGCGTGGTGGTCAGCGTGAAAGGCAGCCGGGGCAGCGGCGTGCGGCTTGCCCCGGAGGGTAAATCAATCCCGGAATCAGCCCCTGCTGATTCAATAGCCAACAACAGGGGTATGCAACATCGAGGCCGTCTGAAGATATGTTTCAGACGGCCTTTTGCAGAGGGTGCAGGATAAACGGCACCGCATCAGCGGGCGGGCAGCAGTTCGGCAATGCGGCGGACGATGGCGGCGGCGGTTTCGTCTTTGCCGCAGAGGGCAGGGCGGTTTCGCCCGCGTCGTCGATAAGGGTGATTTGGTTCGACGCTTTGCCCATGGCGACCGAAACGTCGTTGGCGGCAATCAGCGGAATATTTTTCCTGATGCGTTTGGCGCGGGCGTATTCCAACACCCGTTCGCTTTCGGCGGCAAAGCCGACGCAGAACGGCGCATCCGGCAGGGCGGCCACGGATGCGAGGATGTCAGGGTTTTCCGCCAGTTCGATGACGGGCGGACGGTACCGCTGCCGTCTTTTTTCAATTTTTGCCCGGAGGCGTTCGATACTTTGTAGTCGGCGACGGCGGCAACCGAGATGAATACGTCGCAATCCCGCACGCGCCGCATGACCGCGCCGTACATTTCCTCCGCGCCCAAAACGCGGACGGTTTCGCCCATACCGGCGGGCAGGGCGGTTTGCACCTGTCCGCAAACCAGCGATACGTCGGCACCCGCCGCGGCGGCAGGCGCGCGCCAAAGCCGCACCCATCTGCCCGCTGGACGGGTTGGTGATGCCGCGCACGGGGTCGATGGCTTCGAAGGTCGCGCCCAGTGTAATCAACACGCGCTTGCCGGACAGGCTTTTTTTCCGTCCACAAATCGGGCAGCAGGTCGGCCAGTTCCGCCGCTTCGGGCATCCGTACTGGTACCCGTTTCGCCGCAGGCCTGCTCGCCGTCTGCAGGCGGAAGACGGTGATGCCGTCTGAAAGCAGTTGCGCGATGTTGCGTTGGTTGGCCGGGTTGCGCCACATTTCGACATTCATGGCGGGTGCGACGGCCAACGGGCATTTGCGTGCGGCGGCGAGGTTGGTCAAGAGGTTGTCGGCGATGCCGTTGGCGATTTTTCGCCAGCGTGTTGGCCGAGGCGGGCGCAATCAGGAAAACGTCGGCCTCGCGGGTGAGGTTGATGTGCGCCATGCCATTGCCGTCCCCGGCCTGATGGGTTTTCGCTCAAAACGGGGCGTACGCTGAGTGCCTGAAAGGTCAGCGGGGTGACGAATTCCGCCGCCGCACCGCTCATGGCCACGCTGACTTCGTGTCCCCTGTTTTTCAGCAGGCGCACCAGTTCGCAGGATTTGTAGGCCGCGATGCCGCCGCTGATGCCGAGCAAAAATGTGTTTTTTTCATAAATCGGTTTTCCGTTTGCGCAAAATGGCGTGCATTGTATCGTAATTTGGGAGGCGGTTTGTGCGTAAGGCCGTTATCAGCGGGCACAGCCGCGGTTTGGGTTATGCGTTGGCGGAACATTATCTGCGCGCCGGTTGGGCGGTGTTCGGTTTTGGCGCGGGCAGGGCGGATTTGAGGCCGTCTGAAAACCTGTTTTCAGGGCCGAATTGATTTGTCCGATGCCGGTTTACTGGCGCAAAAGCTTTCGACGGCCTCTTGGCGGATTTTATCCGCGATGCGGACGAATTGCTGCTGATCAACAATGCAGGGACGACCGTGCCCACGTGCTGCTCGGACGGCAGGGGCCGTCTGAAATCGTCCGTGCCGTCGCGCTGAACGTTACCGCGCCGCTGCTGTTGTCGGATTATTTTGTTGTCGCGCGCTACCGGACGGCGTGCATTTGAAAATCGTCCATATCGCGCGGTGCCGGACGTGGGGAAGTATGCCGGTTGAGCGTGTACGGTGCGGGCAAGGCGGCGTTGGACCGCCATGCCTTGTGTGCGGCGGCGGAAGGGCATCCGGCCTTTTCTATTGCCTGCACCGCCCCGGGCGTAGTCGATACCGAAATGCAGAGGGAAATCCGCAACGCCGACTGTCGGGACTTTCCGTTGCAGCCGCGTTTCGCGCGCTGAAAAGACGGTGCGAAGCTGCAACCACTGCCGATACCGCCGCCAAAATTGCTGCCATGATCGAGGCGGAAGATTTCGGCTGCAAACCGTTGGCCGATGTGCGTGATGTTTAGGCTGCGGGTCGGGAAACTGGTTTGTCGATTTGTTTGTCCGGCGGATTCGCCTGTTTGCCCGGTTGCGCCGACACCCGTTTTCAGACGGCCTGTTTTCAATCGTCTTGACCGTCGTTGCCGATAAAGGGGTATAGGGCGGCCTGCTTTGCTCCGATGCGGCGGTTGTTCCCATGATGACAGCCGCCCGTTTGAAGGCCTGTTCGGCGCGTATCCGCCGGACGGCGCGTATTTTCAATATAGTGGATTAAATTTAAACCAGTACGGCGTTTGCGCTCGCCTTGCCGTACTATTTGTACTGTCTGCGGCTTCGTCGCGCCTTGTCCTGATTTAAATTTAATCCACTATAAACCGTATTTTTGTCAGAAAAGGAAATTTTATGGAAACCACTTACGCTCAATATCGAGGGCATGACTTGCGGCGGCTGCGCAGCAGCGTTACCCGCATTTTGGAAGGCGTGGAAGGTGTAGCGAAGGCCGAAAGTCAGCCTGGAAGGAAAAAAGCGCTGAGTTGAGTTCGACCCGCCAAAACGGGTGCCGTACGCGCTGATTGAGGCGGTGGAAGACGGCGGCTTCGACGCCGCATTGTGATACCGCAGCCCGCCTGTCAAGGAAGAAGAGGCCGTCTGAAAACCCGTTTCCCTCTTTGGGACAAAGTTTTCAGACGGCCTCTTTGCCGTATCTGTCCGCCGTAAACGGAAAAGGCCGTCTGAAAGGCATCAGCCGTTTTGTTTTTGGCCGCCCGTTTCGCGCGGACGATTTCGATCACGGCGGGCAGAACGGACAATACGATAATCGCCGCCAGCACGAGGCTGAGGTTTTTCGACGATTTTGGTGTTGGCGAAGAAATAGCTAGCATAGGCGAAGAGGACGACCCAGGCTATCGCACCGATGATGTTAGTAGCGGGATAAAGTCGGTATAGTGCATGTCGGCCATGCCGGCGACAAACGGCGCGAAGGTGCGGACGATGGGTACGAAGCGGGAGATGATGATGGTTTTTGCCACCGTATTTTTCGTAGAAGGCATGGGGTTTTGGCCAAATGGCTTTGGCGGAAGATTTTCGAATCAGGTTGGAAAACAGCCGCGCGCCGAAGTATTTCCTCATGGTGAAATTGGCCGCGTCAGCCGAGGATGGCCGCCGCAATCAGTAGCGCGACCATCAAATGAATGTTCATGCCGCCCACGTATGCAATGCCGCCGGCGGCAAAGAGCAACGAATCGCCCGGCAGGAAGGGCGTGACCACCAGGCCGGTTTCGCGAGAATACAATCAAAAACAGGATGACGTAAATCAAACGCCGTATTGCAGGGATAATTCGGCCAGATGGCGGTCGATGTGGAGGATGAAGTCGATAACGGTTTGAAAGCACGGTGTGTTTTCCTCGAGGTGCGGCCAAGAGCGCGGATTGTGACCGAGCGGCGGCGGAAAATGACAGGCCGTCTGAAAACAGGCGGTTTGCCGCAGCGGCAACGGCGGCACAGTTTGCCCGCAGGCTGAAACCGATACAATCGCACCGTTTTTCCCTTCGGGCAGCAAAATGCCGTGAACCAACTGATTTTTGACTTCGCACGCGGCGATTATCCGGGCTTCGACAAATTCTCGGCACCGCCAACCGCGAACTGATTTATGTGCTGCAAACAGGCGCAGGATCAGTTTGTCTATGTTTGGGGGCAGCGCGGGTCGGGGCAAAAGCCACCTGCTCAAAGCATGGGTGGCGCAGGCGCGGGGCAGGGGCATCATGCCGTTTATATCGATGCCGAAACCGCGCCGCTGGACGAAACCGCCTTGTCCGCCGAATATCTGGCGGTGGACTGGTGCGGACAGGCTCCAGGCCGACGAACAGGCGTTGCTGTTTGAAATCTTCAACCGTTTCCGCAACGGCGCGCGGGGCAGAGCTGCTGCTTTCTGCCGATGTGCCGCCGCAACAGCTCACCGTGCGCGAAGATTTGCGCACCCGTATGGGCTATTGCCTGGTATACGACATCAAACCTTTGAGCGACGACGAAAAGATAGACGCGCTTATCGGCATGGCCGGTGCGCGCCAGTTGGCTGGAGCCGGAAATTTTCCGTTACCTGCTGACGTATTGGCGGCGGGATATGGACAGTCTGGTGCAGATGCTCGACACCTCTGCCATTATGCCGCCACCACCCGCCGCCGCATCACCCTGCCGCTTTGCGCCAGCTTTTGAAACAACAGGACACACCACGACCAATTTTAGCCGTTTTCGATTTGGACAATACGCTGATTAATACGGATTCCGACCATGCCTGGCCGCAATACTTTGATTAAAAAGGGTTTGGTCGATGCCGAAGAGACGGAACGGCAGAACGAGAAGTTCTACCGCGACTATCAGGCCGGCTGTTTGGACATCGATGCCTTTTTGAAATTCCACCTCGCACCGTTGGCGCGTTTCAGCCGCGAAGAGTTGGACGGAAATGCACCGCGAGTTTACCGCCGAATTTATCGCGCCGCATATCTCGGATATGGCCAGGATGCTGGTGGAAGGCCACCGCGCGGCGGGGGACGAACTGCTGGTTATTTCGTCCGCAATGAGTTCATCATCACGCCCATCTGCAAGATTTTTCGGCATCGATAATGTTATCGGCACCCAGCTCGAAACGGACGCGGACGGCAATTACACCGGCAATTACACCGGTATCCCCAGCCTGAAGGAAGGAAAAATCACACGCCTGCACCAATGGCTGGCCGCACACGGCAAGGTTTGGGCGACTACGGCAAGGTGTATTTTTCAGCGATTCGAAAACGATTTGCCGCTTTTTGCGCGCGGTGGACGAGCCGGTGGCGGTCAATCCCGATACGCGAACTGCTGCGCGAAGCCTTGAAAAGGGCTGGCCGGTGTTGAATTTTCAAATAAGGGGCGTCTGAAAATGCCCGCATTCAAACCCGTCGTCATCATCACAACTGCCGCAGGCCGCGAAGAAGCAGAACGGACAGGCCGCGCCCTGTTGGAGCGTCAAACTGGCTGCCTGCGTGCAATACGAAGACATCGTCAGCGAATACGTCGGCAGGGGCGAACTCTGCCGCAGCGCGGAAGTCCGCGTCGGTCATCAAAGCGCGCGCCGCCATTATTCGGCGGTGGAAAAATCATTCTGGCCTACAACGGTTACGACTGCCCGCAAATCGTCGTGCAGCCGATACAGCGCGGTTTGCGCGCCTATTTGCGCTGGATGGAGGCGCAATTGGGCGCCTGACGATGAATATCCAATCTGTCTGTTTTGCTGTGCCGTCTGTGCGCGCCGCCGCATGCCGAAGGCAAAGATTGCAGAGGAATGTGTACGAATCGTATGGCGGAGCGATACGGGCAACGTTTGAAACGGGCGGAAAAGCTGTTGTCGGATTGGCAGCCGGCACGGAATATCCGGCCGTAAAATTTGACTTGGCCGAAACATTTCATCGAAAATGCCTGTCTTTTGCACCTTTTCAGACGGCCTCCTTTTCCTCAAAAGGCCGTCCCGAAAACATGACTCGCAACATCAAAGGAAAACACATGTTCCGGAACCCCTGCTCGGCGGCAACCACCGCGCCACCGTAACCGAAGCCGACCTGAACTACGTCGGCAGCATCACCATAGACTCCGACCTGATGGATGCCGCAGGCATCTGCGTCAATGAAAAAGTCGCCATCGTAAACAACAACAACGGCGCGCGGCTGGAAACCTACACCATCGCCGGCGAACGCGGCAGCGGCACGGTCTGCCTGAACGGCGCGGCGGCACGGCTGGTGCAGAAGGGCGACATCGTCATCATCATGTCCTACGTCATGCTGTCCGAACCCGAAATCGCCGTCCACCAACCCAAAGTCGTACTGGTGGACGAACACAACAAAATCCGCGACATCATCCATTACGAACCGCCGCACACCGTCCTTTTAAACTAACGCCGCAGGCCGTCTGAAAAACCGAAAACATCCCTTTCAGACGGCCTTGCAACGGAAGCCGACCATGACCGACCAAAATCACCGAAGCAAACCAAGACACGCAGCACCACCGCAGCATCCGCAGCTACGTCCTGCGCCAAAGCTATGACCGTCGCCCAGCAGCGCGCCATCGACACCCTGTGGCCGCAATTCGGCCTGGATTATCAGGAAACGCCTGCCGACCTGAACCAAGCCTTCTGCCAGCAACCGGAAAATACTGAAATCGGCTTGCATGGGGACGGCCACCGCCGAAATCGCCCGCCGCCTGCCTGATAACGACTTTCTCGCCATCGACGTACACGGGCCGGGGCGTCGGCAACCTGCTCAAACTGATAGACGAACAACACATCGCCAACATACGCGTGATGCGCCACGACGCGGTGGAAGTCGTCGAAAAATATGCTGGCGGACGGCAGTTTGGACGGCATCACATCTTCTTCCCCGACCCTCGCACAAAAACGCCACAACAAACGCCGCCTGATACAAGCTCCTTCGTGGCCAAACTGCTGCCCAAACTCAAAGCGGCGGCTACATCCACTTGGCGACCGACTGGGAAGAATACGCGCAGCAGATGCTCGAAGTCTTAAACGGTTTCGAAGCATTACAAAATACTGCCGAAACCTACGCCCCTACGCCCGCTTACCGCCCCTGAAACCAAATTCGAGGAGCGCGGCAAACGCCTGGGGTACGGCGTATGGGATTTCGGTATTCGTCAACAGCTGACAAACGGCGTTTTGCCGTTCAAATGGCAAAAGGCCGTCTGAAAAGCTACACCCGTCTTTACACAAAACGGTATTTTACTGACACAACATACTTTTTACAATACGCGCTTCGTTTGTCATCCATCAACAATCCACCAACAGGAGATGATATGCAAACCAAATTGATTTCCGCCGCAGCCTTTTGCTGCTGGCCGCCACCCTCCCCATGCCGCCGACGGCAAAAGCCGCCGCCTCAATACCCGACAATACTGATTCTGATGCAGGCCGAAGTCGGCAGTCGACAAAAGGGTAGAAGTGGCTTATGTATGCGACAGCCAGCAGGGCAAACGCAACGAACGCCATGTACGGCATTAAAGATGGCGAAACCGCCGTCGTGCAGATTAAAGTCGGCGATCAGGTTACCCCGGTTTGTGGCGCGTAATGAACGACACCAACGGCAAAAACAGAACAGCTATTACGGCGAAGGCCTGACTTGGGATTACCGACAAAAGCCTCGCCCGATACATTGACCAAAGCCAACGGTAAAAATCCCTGATGCAGGCCAGCAAATTGACGGCGGATTGCCAAAAGGCGACCAAACCATCCTGTTCAAAAGATTGCAAAGTGGACAGTGCCGCCACTAAAAACTGAACAAATAAACTTTGAGGCTGTCCCGAAAATACCGTTGTACCGCACGCCGTATTTTCAGGCGGCCTTTCACTAACTTGCAAAGGAGTACGATATGACAGGCAATCGGTAAGCTGGTTCGGCATTCACGTCGCCGATTTGGACCGATGCGAAAAATTCTATGAAACCGTGTTCGGCGAAACGCTGCAGGAAGTAGGCGGAGGCGGATGCGCTTTGATGATTTTCGGTGCCGACTGGGCGAAATACGGTGTCAGCGGCATGTTGTGGAGCGACGGCGGTGCCGTGCCGGGTTATGGCGGCACCACCGTATTTTTTTCAATTGTACCGATTGTGCGGAAACCGCCCGCGCCGCCGTGGCATGTATACCGCCTGTTGCAGGACAAATTCCGATTGCCAACGGCTATGCCGCCTTTGTTGAAGACAGCGAAGGCAACCGCACGGCCTGCACAGCCGCTGATACGGACAGGCCGTCTGAAAGCGTCTGCCGTTTTCAGACGGCCTTGTTATGCTTTCAATCAATATTTTCTGCAAAACCGATATAAGCCGTGCAAAGACTATTATTGATATGCCTGCCTTTATTGTTTGCCGCCTGCGGCAGGCAGGACGATACCCGCCGCCTACCGCATCCGTTGCCGCCTCTGCCGTTTCCGAGCCCGCGTTCGCCGCCGCGTCCATGGCCTCGGCGGCATCAGCCGAGACCATACAGGCCGAAGAAGATCCGATGCCCGCAGATTTGCTGAAACAGTTTGAATGGCATACCGAACGCATCAAACGGGAGTTGGCCTCAGCCTCGCCGAAGCAGGCCGATAATTTGTACGACGAATATGTCGCGCTGCTGACTACCTACAATGAAAACAGGCCGTCTGAAAGCGGTCTGTTGGTTAAAATCAATGATCGGGAAAGCACGGTTTTAGACAACTTCTGCGGCGAACAATATTGGGTCGAAAAGGCGGGCAAATTAGGAGGAAACGGAGGCACTCAAGACATTGCAGCGGAAAATGTCTGCCGTCGGATTGGAATATTGGGATGTCGGCGAATGTACGGCAATCGTACGGCCGAAGGCGGATTATTATCTGGAATTATTCGGAACCGCCGTCAGTCCGGATACCCGCCGCTTTCTCGAAATCGAGGCACGGCAGGATAAAGAGCTGGCTGCAAGTGATGCCGCCCTTGCTATTTCATGGCAGGAATTGGCCGAACGGGTGATGGAGTGGGAAGATTTTCCGCAACGCCATCCGGGCAGCAGGTTGAGCCGCAAAGCTTTTGACGAGTATCTCGTTTTATCAGAATATATTGTTGTTTGGATTAGATAATACGCCGACTTATTACGGTGATGACGGTACGCGCCTCTTGTCCACCGCCGATGACGGGGCAAATGGTGAAAATGGGACGTATGGCCGCGATTATCAGGCCGCCAGGCAAAAGATTGTCAAGCAGAGGCCTGACGGCGATACCGCCAAATTAGTTGTATTGACTCAAACATTGAATTATGACCAGGCGGAAAAAGCCGTAAACGAATACCGGCGGAAACATTTTGATTCCACGCTGTATTCAGCCGAACCGGAAGGCGTATAAGCCGTCCGTTCAGGCCGTCTGAAAACAGAAAAGCCGGACTGTTGGGAGGACGGTTTTTCAGACGGCCTTTTGTAGGAGTAATGAAGACGAATGTACTTTTTCTTGCGCCGCCGCATTGCTGCTGGCGGGCTGCCTCAGTACGCCGGTCAGGCAGACGAACTGCGGTACCGCAAGATGAAGGTGCTGATTTTTCCGCCGACGGACGCTTGGCCGTACAGTACGAGGGCAAAGGTTCATATGCCAATTTCGATTGGAACAGGCAGAACGGTGTGCAGACCATCAATGTCAATACCCCGTTGGGCAATACCTTGGGGCAGATTTGCCGCGATTCGCAGGGAGTGTTGGCCGTCAATGCCAAAGGAGAACGGTTTTACCGCACCGGACGTTCGCCAGCTGAGTCAGAAGTTGCTCGGCTTCGCACCGCCGCTGGAATACCTCGACGTATGGATGCGGGGGCGGTGGGCGGCGGACTTGCCGCACAGCTTGACGGCGGAAGGCGATTTGCAGCAGGCCGGATGGAATATCAGCCGCCAAACACAGGAAGACGAGCAGCGTCAGAGTATTGGCTTTGCGCAATGAGACAATTGTCGTTGAGATTGGTGTTTGACGAGCGTGATGCTGTCTGAAAACGGTGCGGATGCACCTGCACAATGCGCCGCCAGAGGATAATCATGCCGATTTTGGAATATACACGCATTTCCTGCCCCCGCCAAGCTGAATCTTGATTTACGCATTACAGGCCGACGCGCTGACGGTTACCAATTTGGAAAGCATATTCTGCCTGATTGACTGGCAAGACACCGTTTACCTTACCCGCGTTCGGACGGTACCGGATTGTGTTGCAAAAACCCTACAGATGGTCTGCCGCAGGAGAAAGACCTTGCCTACGTGCCGCCGAGGCCTTGCTGCCGTATCGGAAAACGGAACAGGGGTGTGGACATACGTTTGGACAAGCAGATTCCCCAGCGGTGGCGGGTTGGGTGGCGGCAGCCCGATGCGGCTACGGTATATTGGTCCTCAACCGTTGGTGGGAATGCGGCCTGACCCAGCAACAGTTGATCAATATCGGAGTCGGATTAGGTGCCGATGTTCCTTTTTCCCTGTTTGGCAAAAACGCTTTTGCCAAAGGGATAGGAGAGAAATTGACTGGAAATAAAACGTGCCGCAGCAATGCTATATTGTAGTTAAAACCGCCTGTGCATGTTTCTACTGCCGCAATTTTTCGCACAAGGACTTGACAAGGAATTCGGTGGCCTGCATAATGCCGACTTTCGAAAAATTTGCAGCCGTTCAGAAATGATATGCAGGCTGTGGTTTTGCAGGTATACCCTGAGATAATGCAAATTTATAAAGATTTACAGCAGTTTGGTCAGGTAATGATGACAGGCTCTGGAGCTTGTCTATTTTTAACTTTCCATAACTATAAAGATGCTCATATTGTATGCAGTACGGTTTCAAGCAAATATCAAAGCCGTTTGGTTCCAAGGGTTGCAGCAGCATCGCTTTGTATGGTTTGATATAAAGCGTGAATAGTTGGGGATTCGCCAAGTTGGTTAAGGCACCGGATTTTGATTCCGGCATTCGTAGGTTCGAATCCTACATCCCCAGCCAAACACAACTAAGATTTGGGGATTCGCCAAGTTGGTTAAGGCACCGGATTTTTGATTCCGGCATTCGTAGGTTCGAATCCCAAGCATCCCCAGCCAATACAACTGAACTTTGGGGATTCGCTGGTTGGTTAAGGCACCGGATTCTGAATCCGCATGCGTAGGTTCGAGTCCCACATCCTCAGCCAAATAAAAGCGTGTGATTTTATCGCACGCTTTTATTTATCCGTCTGCAGAATACTTAGCGCTATGTTTGGCTGGATTTCGACATGCGTATAATGCCGTCTGAGAACGCCAAGCAACCAAGGGAAGCCCCCGCGATGTTTCCTAAATATGACGCAAATAAACCCATTCCAAGTGAGGAAGATATGGCAGCATACGACAGTTTGATGGTTTTTACCGGTAATGCCAACCCAAAGTTGGCGGCCAATGTAGTAAAACATCTCGATATTTCAATCGGTAATGCATCAGTCACTAAATTTTCAGACGGCGAGGTTGCCATTGAGCTGTTGGAGAATGTGCGGGGGCCGCGATGTTTTTATTCTGCAGCCCTACTTGTGCGCCAACCAATGATAATTTAATGGAAATTTTGGCAATGGCCCGATGCCTCGAAGCGTGCTTCGGCAGGGCGTATTACAGCCGCTATTCCTTACTTCGGTTATGCGCGTCAGGATCGTCAGTACCGCGTTCGGCTCGCGTACCGATTTCTGCAAAATTAGTAGCCAATATGTTGTATTCCGCAGGAATTGACAGGGTTTTAACTGTTGATTTGCATGCGGATCAGATCTGAGCTTCTTTGATATCCCTGTAGATAACATTTATGCAACGCCGATTTTGCTGAACGATGTGCAGCGTCAGCAAATAGAAAATTTAACGGTAGTCAGCCCGGATATTGGCGGTGTCGTGCGCGCCCGGGCCATGGCAAAAAGCCCTAAAATGCCGATTTAGCCATTATTGATAAACGTCGCCCTAAAGCCAATGTGGCGGAAGTGATGAATGTAATTGGTGAAACCCAGGATAGGACCCTGCCTGATTGTAGACGACATGATTGATACGGCCAATACTTTGTGTAAGGCGGCCTCTGCTTTGAAAGAGCGTGGCGCTTCCCGTGTCTTGGCATATGCAACCCATCCGGTTTTTCTGGAGAGGCAGTCTCCCGTATAGCTTCATCTGATATTGATCAAATTGTCGTTACCGATACAATTCCTTTATCAGAGGCTGCACAGAATTGCGTTCGTATCCGCCAAGTATCTAGTGCAGGTCTGCTGGCAGAGACAGTGCGCCGTATTAGTAATGAAGAATCTGTCTCATATCTTTTTAACGAAGATGTGCTGACAAACGGTGGTATAAGTTACCGCTGTAGGCCTGTTGGAATATCAGGCCTGAATCAACGCCGTCTGAAACTGGTCGCGGTGTAAGGCGGTTTAATTTTTACCTAAAAGGATTTAATTATGTCTTATGAATTACAAGCTACCGTTCGCGAAGCCCAAAGGCACTGGTGCGAGCCGCCGCCTGCGTCGTGAAGGTCAAGTTCCTGCTGTATTGTACGGTGAGAATCAGGAAGCAGTTGCGATTGCTTTGGATCATAAAACCGTCGTTCTATGCTTTAGAAAAAGAATCTTTCCATACTAGTTTTACTAAATTGGCATTGAACGGTAAAACTCATGATGTGATTGTGCGTGATTTCCAAGTTCATCCATTCCGTCAGCAAATTCAACACCTTGATCTTCAAGTGGTTGATTTAAATAAACCTTTAAAAAGTTCGTTTGCCTATTCATGTGGTTAATGCAGAACAATCTAAAGCAGTGAAGTTGCAAAGTGGCTCGAGTGTCTC
>BNJT01002294.1_pt1 | contig 138499 bp, 153 predicted proteins | sample 8540491 | NCBI WGS metagenome assembly BNJT01 (sample SAMD00202455, study PRJDB9452) | human saliva metagenome | host: Homo sapiens | reverse complement strand
GAAGTTACGTATTGCTAATTCTGCAGAAGGTTCAAAATCTTGACTTAAACTCATTTGATAATCTTTCGTTGTTTCCTCTGGGTAGTCTATTAATTAAACTACATTAACTTTTGTGCGGGTACTGCTTTTACCAATTCATAGGTACATCGAAAAACCACAACTCAAATGACTTTGCACTCTATTTCCGGTAAAGTGGCTTCTTTAAAGTCTGCGATTTGAGCTAATTTGCACTTTTTCTAGCCTCCTAAAATACATTTAACTTGTCTCTCGTAAACAGTCTGGTCGTCCTAACTCACAAGCGAGATCAAACATCGCTTTTAAGCCAGCTCTTGTCGTCAACGTTTAAAATACTTTCTAAATGAGCTGGTGATAAAACGCCAGGCGTGGCCTCCACCAACAGTAACTGCGTTTAATTTTATCCAGGAAAATAGATATTTAGGAGTGCCTCTAGTTTTGATGACTACATCAATATAATTTTGAACACTTTCTTTTACTGGAAAATAGCTTTGTTAGCGTTGGAAATGAACAGTAGTGACATCTCGTTGGACAAAAGGAATATTGATATACATCGCACACCCTTTTTACTTTTGTTTAAAATTGCTACTCTCTTTTCGCACTGCCAGCACTCAATCCTTTAAAGCCTTGAAACCTCCGAAACGCTGCAAAACGCGCTTTCAAATAGTCGACTTCTAGTAGCGCTATCACTTTCGCCCTATGTATCTAAGTAGACTAAAAGGCCGTGAACTGCCAGCAACTTCGCCCTAAGGCAAAGGATAAAAGTTTTTCTTTTGCAAAATCTGATAAACAGAGTTTTCAACCCAGCTTCTAAAACGAAATCCCTTGAAAAGATTCTTGATAGGAAGATATTTGCCAGCCTTTATTTTACAATAGTAATGGTGCATAGTCTGTTTGATTTCTTCCGTTACACCATAAAATGATCACTCTTTTCCTCCGTAGGAAAATTTAGCACTTGGAGTGTAATACCTTTAAGAGTTCGGTTAATTTGTACGACCTCATTGTCGATTAAAACAAAATGACCATTCTTAAGCCAATTTCACATCTATTATACCAAGTTTTAGCATTTTGAGAAAAATAAAAATTTTAAACACTTTCTTTAAGTCAAAGAGCAAATTTATTAAGCTAGGCATAATACAGTTGTTAGGTGGCCTGGGATGTCTACATTGTATAAGGAAACACGCAAAAATCGAAAGGAGAAAACAAATGCATATTTTACAAACAAATCGAAACAAAGTCAATTAAAACAAGACGTACCCCGATTTCCGTCCTGGGGATACTGTACGTGTTGAAGCTAAAGTTGTCGAAGGTAACCGTGAACGTCTTCAAGCTTTTGTGGTGTTGTTATCAAAACGTGCTGGTAAAGGTTCAACTGAAACTTTGCACCGTTCGTCGTACCGCTTACGTAACATGTTGAAAAGAATCTTCCCCTATCCACTCACTCACGTGGCATCTATTAAACTGTTCGCCAAGGTCGTCCGTCGTGCAAAACTTACTATATGAGAGAACGTTTTGGTAAAAGCTGCACGTATTAGAAATTATTAGATAGAAAAACGCTAGAGCAATTGTCTCTAGCGTTTTATGAAACATCGCTTTTATAACTTAATTAAAAGCGATGTATTTATCTATCAGAAAGATATACTGTCGTAACCCAACATTTGGACCAGAATGAATACCTAAAGCTGTCCTAATTCCACTTCATTAATGTCTTTTTCAGAAAGCACACTCTCAGAGAAAGCTTTTGTCTAAAAAGCAAATATTCTTCATCTTTTGACTATAGTACATGCACCAACTATGTTATGGTGTCCCAATTTAAAAGTTTTCAGCCACTTAATCATTTTCGAATGATTGCTTTCTGCCCCTAGCTTTTTAACGATTGTTTCATAGATACCTTTCTCATTACAACTAATCACTGGCTTAATTTTTAACGCCGATCCTAAAAGCGATGATACTAAGCCAATGCGTCCACCTTTTTGTAAAATACTCTAAGGTACCTACACGAAAAAGAGACTTTTGCTCTTTTGACTCGACTTTCCATTCGTTCAATTAGTTTCTCAAAAGTGATCCCTTTTCAATTTCCTAAAATGGCATCGACGGCAAAAGACCTGCACTCAAACCACTGTTTTCGTATTCATACATACGTTTTAATACCCGCCAAGTTTGGCTTGCCATTAGACTCATCATATTATGCACCACTCCAGTTTACTTGATACTGAAATAACCAGATTGCCCTCATAACCTAGCGCAATAATTTTATCAAAATATCCAAAATATCTTCGACCACTCAGGTACGATGTGGTACTTCTTCATCTAATCTCTTTCATACACTCACTCGGTGTAATTTCTACGCCGTCAGCATAACTTATCTCTATAATAAAGTGCGAAAAAGGCGCAACAAAAACATTTTCATACGCTCTATATTCTTTGAATCCGATCCACTATCAACAACAATTGCAATCTTTTTCATCATTCATCGTTATCCTCTATCTTCTTTACTAAACTCATCTTCCTACTAGATATAGCGTTTCTAGTTTAAATAGTCAAATTATTTTGTCTTTCTTTTTACTTTTTACTTTGAAATACAAATAAAAATTCTAAAATAAAGCTTGACAACCAAAAATAGATGCTATTATAATAATCGTTCGAATAACAGAAACGGCATGACATGGCCAGTGGTAAGGCAGAGGACTGCAAACTTTTACCCTCAGTCTCGAATCTGAGTGTCGCCTTGCCGGAGTGGCGGAACTGGCAGACGCACAGGACTTAAAAATCCTGCGGGGGCTAACCCCCGTACCGGTTCGATTCCGGTCTCTGCAGTATAGAGAAGCTTTGATACATCAAAAGCTTCTTTTATGCAAATTAACGACAATTCACTTTATAACGCTATTATGAATTACTTAGATGACCGTATTACTATTACTTCAAACTGTTATCCTATCTTTATCATCTCATTATGCTTTCCTTTTGTTGATGGTTTTCTCTCATTTTCATCTTAAGTGCCACAAAACAAGATATAAAATCGCAGAAAACTAAAGAAAACTTAGCTTATCTAGTAATAAAAAGCACCCAAGTAAACTTGGGTACTTTTTTCTTTACCATACTTTAACTCTATCTTCTGGTTTTAAATACATTGCATCTTTATCTGTAATGTTAAAATCCGTATAAAAGTATCAATTAGATTGACGATATTATTCACACGATACTTATTTGGTGGATGTTCATCACTTAAATCGTAAATTAGCGAATCTCTCTCGTACTGCACTTCGATAGGATTTGGTATATCGCTTCGAAACAGAGCTTTGGTGTCTAACTTTTCTTTCTTAGCAATGTTAAGACTCATCGTTAAACCACCAAGATCTGCCATAATCTCACCTGTTGAAATTTTACCATTAACAAAATAACCTGGTGCTAGCATCTATCTGCGAATAGATGTCAGCAATTTTATCTACTTTTTCTTGGAATTTTATAATCTTCTTCATTCCACCAATTAGATAAATTGCCTTTTTCATCATATTAGTGCCCCAGAAGAATCGAGAAAGCATGAGAAATTTTCGTGACCAATTATCGCACCAATCGCGCCAAGATTCGCCTCGCTTTCACATCATAGAGTGGGCTTTGCAAAAACACCTGCAGGAAAGACAATCTCATTATTTTGAGGTTCATAATAGGCATTGACCTCTTTGAGGATTCACTCAAAACCCGTTTTTATCTACTGGATATTTGGCATCTTCTGAGATTTTTCTAATTCTTCTTGATTCATTTTTACCTTGATATCAACAAGATTACCACCCTTTGTCATACGGTAGCACTCTCAACAGTCATATTGTTTCCCAGTCATCTGATAGCCAATTTTAATTGTTAAATTGTCCAACTTAGCTATCACTTTATCCTTAGTTTTTGCACTCATCCAATCTAGCTTAGAAATACGTTCTTTGTAGGTCGCAATAATTTCTTCTACCATATTTTGAACATCAGTTTTCGCCTGTTTAGAAAAATATTTTTCACCAAATAGTTTACCTACTCCTTTTCCAAAGAAAGATTCTAAAGTTTCATAGGGGCTCTCAATTGTCCTAATCAAAATTATCTTTTACGCCAACCAAAACTTCAGCTATACTCATTTCTACAGCGTCCCAGAGATCTTTTTGAGAGATAACTCACACTATCTACGATACTCATATTCTGAATTGTGCTTTTAAGGCATCTCAGATTTCTCCGTCAGAAAGTGAAACCTCATGGCTTTCTTGAATTACTTTTGGCCTTGAAACAATGAGCTGATTTTAGTATCAAACGCGCTCTTTGTCATAATTGTTGAAGTGGCAAAATTTCGGCAAGTTGATAAGCTTCCCTTTTCGGTGTCAGCTAAATTATACAGCCGACTGACATCTATTTATCTATCTTCTTTTTAAATAGACGGAAACCAATCTCTCTCTTCGAAATTATACATTTTCTCTACTTTAGATTTAGCAATATCTTTAGTGGTCGCCACTTTAAAATGGAAACACACTCTTGCAAATCGTTTTAAACTCCCTGTTGCTGTACTTTTTAGAAAAATCATCTTCACCCTTCATAGTAGTTTTCTCTCAGGCTAATCTTTAGACTGCCTAAATCTACAAACAGTGTACTTGGCCACTCATCCTTATCATCTGCGCCGGCACGACGAAAATACAGAAGTCGCATAAACTCCACTGATGTGAAATCAAACCAAAAGATTTTTAAATTCACCGAGATTATTTACTGTGCCTTTATCCCTTTATCGTAGTATATTTGTGAATAGGTTCAAGCCCAATTGATTTCTCGTACTCATATCTTTTAGCACACTGATAGGTAGTAATTTCATTTTCTTTCTCGCGTATTTTCTTCAAGTTAGCATAGTTGTCATCTAAGGCTTTGACAATGATTTTATTTCATCTGTATTGCGCTTGTAATCTCGCCAAAAGCACTAAAACCTTGCTTGTCCTTCTGGAAGTTCGGTTCCGTTCTAGCCAATCTTTATTGACACAGCTGTAAAAATCTGAGCCAGGTGTAGCTGTTTTACCTCCTTTAAATCCAAATCTTTTGTAACATTACCTGTAGGAACACAGCCTGTTAAAATAACAAAACCACTTAAAAGAATTGCTGTACCTTTGTAGTATAGGTTTTTCATATGTGCTTCCTTCTTTGTTTTCTACAAAAGATATACCCCTAAATTTAATTTTTCAACTACATTTTCTAAAAGAATTAGATAAAAGAGAAACTTTCTATATAATTATCTGATTAAAATGACAAGAAAGTATTTCAAGTCCACCCTACTGGTTTTCTTCTGTAATTTGCTTATTTGCCACCTATGCTGATACAAATGGATAAATTAACAAAAACCATCAACATCAAAAAGGCAAGAGGCTAATTTAATGTCACTACTACTTCTTGGTTTAATCGATATGTTATTTTTATCAGAAAAGAAGATAACTTAGTTTTCTGTGACAATAATGTTAATCTCTTCTTTATTAATTGCTTGCCTACTCATACAAAAATGAAATTGAACAACAGAGTTGCCCAAAGGGAGCGTTCAGTTAGAGACTTTATGGAAACCAAGTTTAACTGATAGCCTTTGTTGAAAAAGAAGAAACGACTATACAAGAGCAGAAATACTCCTAATGGTCGTTTTCTTGTGCCTAATTAGAGTACATACTAGAAAGTATGTGCTTTTAATCATAAGTTACAGTATCTTCAGCTACTATAGGTGTATCTGCGATAAATGAGCCACCAACACCAAAGAACTCCCTCAAAAGAATGATTTAAACTTTTCAATGATACCTGCTTCTTAGTAGTTCTGTCGCCACCACCAAAACGAGATATAGGAGGCATAAGCCTCATCTACTATCCGTACCTCGTTGTTTTGATTTCTACCATCACGAAAGGCATTCTTCTGTGAAACTCTCCTTGTTTCAAGCTCTTTAAGTTTTCTTCCTTAATAATCAAAAGCAAGTTCCTCTTCTCGTTTTTGGCCACATATCATGCCATCTCAGTCATAACATCCTCAACATCATTGATACCAGAAATAAAGGTCTCAATAGTGCTTTTCTTACTACGAAGTTCTGACTGGCAGCATAGCCTTTTTGATTGTAACAAGCTACTCTTTATCTTCAAAGTGGCTGTCATGATACTTCTAACAAGCATAAGGATATAGTCGATATTGATTTCATCTGCTTAATAAGTTCAACTTCAAAGACAATATCATCTATAATATCTGTGCTTTTCACCACGTTTTGCGTCTTTTATTCCATCTCATCACGCAAATCTTGATACCTGCCAAGATAATCCTGCAGGTCACGTTCAGAAATCATCTCTTGTCCTTCAAATCCATCAAATGCAGACAATAGATTTCTCATGCGTAAAATTGCACCAAATAACGAGATGAAGTCCTTCTGGTTCTGTTCACCTATAATCTGCGGGTCTGAAAGTGGGGAATTTGGAGTTAAATCATCCATCATATCCATATATCCTGGATACTGCTTTCCATCAATACCTTCGTAACCATAGTAGTAATCTTTGGAAAACCCTTCATCAGAACGATACCTCCTGCATTCCTTATCACCGAAAAGGGAAATAGCAGTGTCTACTCGTTTCTGAAGGTTTCTAAAAGCATACAATATTACTGAAAGTCTTAATGGGAATTAAGAATTCGGTTTGTTCTTGAAAAAGGCCTGAATAAGTCCATGCATTTTCAGATTCTTATCTACCCACAGTGTATTTAATGTAGTGGCATCAAAGCCTGTTAAGAACATATTTACAACAATAAGTAAATCAAGTTCCTTATTTTTCATACGAAGAGATACATCTTTATAATAATTTTGGAACTTGTCAGAGTCTGTCGAATAATTAGTATGGAACATCTCGTTATACTCTTTGATTGCCATGTCAAGAAAAATCTCTCGATGACTGGTCAAGTGCTGATGTATCTTCTGAGTTTTCCTCATCAAGGATACCACTTGTACCTTCGTCATATTCGACCTCATTTGCACTCATAGCTATAAATGGTTGCGATACGAAGTTTCTTTGTAGGGTCAGCCTCCATCTGCTTTTTAAATTCCTGATAATATAACTTTGCCATAGGAACAGAGCTAACGGCAAAGATTGAGTTAAATCCCACTTAGACGCTGTTTCTGTTTGATTTCTTCTACGGCACCATTCTTGCCGGATGCAACTTCTGAAATATTGGTAAGGGTGTTGTAAATATAGGGTTTTATTACCACGATAGGTTTTTCCTATCAAAGTTGTTAAGAATATATTCCGTCACAAGCTTGATACGTCTTGAGCGCCATCATAGCCTTTTCACGAGCAATATCCCATACCTGTTCATCATCGATATCTTCATCCATATCCATTGTCTTAATATAGTCGACTCTGAATGGAAGTACATTCTTATCGTTAATAGCATCAACAATAGTATAGGTATGAAGCTGATCACCAAAAGTCTGCTCGGTTGTAAAAACTGAGTCTTACAGGAGCCTCTTGTATTTGCAGGAAAGATTGGTGTTCCCGTGAAACCGAATAAATGATATTTCTTAAAACTTTTTACAATAGCGGCGTGCATATCACCGAACTGACTTCTATGACATTCATCAAAGATGATTACAACCTGTTTGTTATATACTTCATGTTCTTTATTTTTCTTGATGAATGTTGCAAGTTTCTGAATAGTCGTGATGATAATGTGAGCATTGGTGTCTTCCAACTGCTTTTTAAAGAATGGCAGTAGAGGTATTGCTGTTAGCTGCACCTTTTTCAAAACGATCATATTCTTTCATGGTCTCGATAGTCCAAATCTTTACGGTCAACGACAAAGAGCACTCTTTATCAATGTAAGGAAGAAGTGACGCCACTCTTGCAGTTTTAAAATGATGTAAGTGTCTTTACCTGATCCTGTTGTATGCCAGATATAACCGCCACCTGCAACATCACCATATTTTTATAGTTATTAGCAATCTCGATACGATTTGGGAATACGCTCCGTTGCCGTAATCTGATAGGGTCGCATGACTCATAAGCATATTTTCAGAAGTGAAAATACAATACTTGGTGATTATATTCAGAATCGTATGCTTTTGCAAAAGAATGTTCTTGTAAAGTCAATCAAATCAGGAATAACACGATTGTTTGCATCCGCCCAGAATGATGTAAATTCAAAAACTATTGCTTGTTTTTGCCTTTCTTTGCAGTAACTATAGCATTGACATCCTTGATAGCATTGAAACGGGTACTGTTAGAATAGTACTTTAGTGTTAGTGCCATTTGAGATAACGAAAAATCTGCGTATAGTCAAACAGACCACTTCCTGCCCAAAAGAATCACGCTGATATCTACCTATTTGGTTGAAGGCCTCACGAATAGCCACTCCTCTGCATTTTAATTCAATATGCACAAGAGGAAACCCATTTACGAGAATTGTAACATCATACCTGTTATCATGCTTTTGCCCCGTCTGACTTACCAATAACATACTGATTGATTACCTGCAAAAAGTTATTGTGAATATTCTTCTTATCAATAAGTGTAATGTTCTTTGTACTGCCATCATCTCTTTTAAGACCTGAACATTATCCTCCTGAATTTTTAGTCTTTTCAACGATTCCCTCATTCTGATTGGCGATAGAATTGTTAAAGAACCTATTCCATTCAGAGTCAGAAAAACTGGTAAGCATTCAACCTTTCAAGCTGAGTGCGTAGGTTTGTGGTCAAATCTTTTTCTGTGTGTATTTGAAGATACTCGTATCCTTGTTCTGTCAGCATACAAATAAACTCTTTTTCCAGTTTGGCCTCTGACTGATAGCTGTTAGAACGTGCCTTTACAGGCTCGTATTCAGTAACAACTGTATTTTTCACTTGTCGCTGCCACGATATTGAAATATGGCATACAGACACCTCCTTAAGAGATTATAACGGTTTTAAAAGTTAGCAGCTTATCTCTATAAAATTCATACTGTTTTTGCCTTGCTTCTATTTCAGCAGGAAGACCACTACTCAAGTCATTGCAGAGAACATCAAATCTATCGAGGACACCTACGATGCGTTTTTTTGTTCCGCTAAGGACGGTACACTAATTACTGCATCACGAATATTATCATTATATAATCTTGCGATTGTTCCTCCTGTGGATGCTTTCCAAGTTGTAACTGATAGTAATAGTACAAATAGCTATTGAGAACCAACAACTCATCATTATTGACCCATACTATGTTCGAATCTTGAAAATACGCTGGTTCACCATCAAATACAACAGTTCTTCCAATTGTTCCGGCAGCAGAAATTAGTATGTCACCCTTCTTAGGGTAAGAGTATTCCTTTTTATATTTTTCGAATGTATCTTTTGATATATATAGGCATTAGGTTCTCCACCGAATGTTCCAATCTTAAAAAATGGGACATCGCCCGTGGAAGAAGTTTCAGACTTCATAATTCTCTTGCACATCGATATTTTTCCGACTGTTCCAAGAGAAATATTCACAAAAACCATAAACAAACTGAATAAGCTTAATTATGCTTGTCTGACTGACTGACTGACTGACTGACTGACTGACTGACTGACTGACTGACTGACTGACTGACTGATCGACTGACTGACTGACTAGAAATTATCTTGCCTGTTGCTGCGTATGTCAAGAGTGCATCACGATAAAAATTCATATTGTTTTTGCCTTGCTTCAATTTCAGCAGGCAGTCAATGTTCTAAGTCATTACATATCTTTTCAAAGTTATCCAGTACTTCTGCATAACGCTTTTGAACATCCAATGGTGGCAGTGGTATTTCAAGTTTGCTCAATTGATGGAACATTTGAATACCACCTTACTTTTAACCTTACCCTTACTTTTTGTTCTCTTGCCAGAGGTATGTAAGAACGTGTCAAGATAACGAGGATTTTATTCGTGTTTCATGACAACAATATCTCCACCCAGCAAAGGCATTTATCATGACCAACATATGCAATAGATTTTTGCAATATCTTCAACACTTTCACCAGTTATTGCAAAGAGAATATCACCATGTTCAAAGTATTTAGGGTTAGGAATATATTCTTCTTTGTATGAGAAACGCACTCATCAAACCAAGTATTATAGGTAGTATATATTTCTCCATATCTGACACAAGGAATACCAACTTCTGTCACTTGATCTCTTTTATTCCTGCACCCCTATAAATAGAAGTGGCAATTTCTTTAAGCTTTACCATAGGTATATTAGCTTTAGGGTTTTAATAAGTCATCTCTATAATATTCATACTGTTTCTTACGAGCTGTAAGCTCTGCTGTAAGCTCTGCTGTAAGTAACGTGAAAAGCGTCCAATATATGGACTATTTTCACGTTGTACCTCCAACGGAGGTACGGGAGCTTCAGCTTTCTTAATTTTGCCATTGCAATACTCTTGACCGTACCTCCTGCCGTTTCTTTCATATAGACACTTTTTATTTTAGAGGAATTAAGAAGATAATATAAAAATCCAGTATCTATTTGCGATAAATCAGGCTTTATTGCATAGAATACCTTCCTTAATATTCCAATTATGAGGAGCTTCTTTAATAACAACCATTTTGCTAATGGTTCCCGTCCCAGAAAAACAACAAATCTTCCACTTCTAAATTAGAACGATTGTTACAAAGCTTCAAAGGCGTCATCGTTAATTTTATCCGTTTTGTCCGAGATAACAATTTTTCCATTACTCATTTCTCTAATCGTAATGTAATAATTTTTCTGCATCTACTGTGTTCAGCTTAAAAACCTTCTGGGGTTCAGCCCGGTATTTATGGAAATGATAATATCATTCAATTCTTTGATTTCCACCCCATTCGGACATAATTCCTGAATGAGTTCTTCTAATCTGCTCATGCGTCCACTCTCGATTTCTGCAATAATTTCGTCTATTGCTTTTTCTAAGTATTTCTTCACGAGCGACAATTTCTTTGATTTCTGCATTCAGCTTGACAATATCAATCTTTTCTCTTCTATCTCTGCTTCAACATATAAGTGGATACAGAAAGGTTGTAGTCATTTTTCGAAATCTCATCATAGGTTGCAAGATGTGAGAAATGGTTGGTTTTCACTGCGATTTGCAAAGCACTCTACAATCTTATCCATATTGTCTTGAGTAAGCTTTATTATTGTTTGTGACCTTGATACACTCACTTGTCGCATCGATAAACAGCGTTTTATTGTCTGCCTTGTTCTTTTTCGATTACCATAATGCAAGTGGCAATAGATGTACCAAAGAAAAGGTTAGGAGGCAACTGAATTACACAAATCAACATAGTTATTATCAATCAGATATTTTCGTATTTTTCTTTTCAGCACCACCACGGTACATAATACCCGGAAAGCATACAATCGCAGCTGTTCCGTTACTCGCAAGCCATGAAAGGGAATGCATGATAAAAGGCAAGGTCAGCCTTGCTCTTTGGTGCAAGAACGCCTGCAGGAGCAAAAACGAGGGTCGTTTATGAGTAATGGATTTTTCATCACCTCACCATTTGATTGAGTAGGGTGGATTTGAAACAATAAGTTCAAAAAGGTTCATCATCCCAATGTGCTGGAGCTATAAGGGTATCTTCGCAAGCAATATTAAATTTATCAAATCCAATATCGTGTAAAAACATATTGATACGACAAAGATTATAGGTTGTAATATTGATTTCCTGTCCATGAAAACCATTACGAATCTTATCTCTACCAAGTATTTTTCCGCCTTTAAAAGTAGCGAACCACTTCCACAGGCTGGATCATACACCTTATTGATTTCAGTCTTACCAACAGTACCAAGTCTTGTAAGAAGCTCTGATACATCAGCAGGAGTGAAGAATTCTCCACCTGATTTACCAGCATTTGATGCATACATTGTCATAAGATATTCATAGGCATCTCAAACGCATCAATATCGTGATCCTTAACATCTCCAAGATTCATATCCGCCACGCCGTCAAGAAGTTTACAAAGCTTTTCATTTCTCTTTGCAACGGTAGAGCCAAGTTTATTACTATTTACATCAAAATCATCAAATAGACCCGCAAAGTCGGATTCGGATTCACTGCCTTTTGCAGATTCCTCTATGTGACGGAATGCCTTTTCAAGTGTTTCATTCAGATTTTTCATTATCCTTGGCTTTTGCCCTTACATTTACAAAAAAGAGTTCAGAGGGAAGAATGAAAAACCTTTCTCCTCAACAAGGCCTTCTCTTGCCTCTTTAGCCATCTCATCAGACATCTTTGCAAAAATCAAAATCAGCGTTCCTGCTTCCAATTTCTCCTGTATTGATGTAGTTCGTAATATTCTCAGAAATATATCTGTAAAAAACATTGTACCAAGTATATAGTTTTTGAAATCCCATCCATCCACAGCACCACAAGTTCATCTGCACTGCCCATATTGCTCTGTGAAGTTCATCACGTTCCTGTTCTTTTTATTATTGGTAGCCATTATCTTTTTCCCTCCACCTCAAAAATCAAGCCATGCTTCTTCTACATCTGAATAATCAACATCATGTTCTAGGCAGAACTCTTTTATATTTTTCATAGCATTAAGGTTAGGCTTTGCCTTGCCACCTTCCCATCTATTCACAGTAGAAAATGCAACTTTTATTTCGTTGGCAAAATTTCTTGCTGTGAAAGAAAGCACCTCTGTCTAATTCTTTTAATTTCATCTGAAATCTCATTATGCATCTCCTTGCGTAAACATTTCAACAATATAGCGTTATTATAATATACAATCATAGTTTTTTACTATCTCTCAAAGCTATCTCATGTAGTTTTAGGAGATTTTTATATTTTTAGGGGTTCGATTATACTTATTTCTTCGCTTATAGATACAAGGAAAGTATTTTTCTAAAAAGTGTCGAGATTTGTTCATCGGAACTATATCGGAGTAGTTGATATCAATAAAAATACAGAGAAAAATCGGCATAACTAGTATTTCTACTAATCATGCTGATAATTCTTTTAAAGAAATTCAATCCCTAATTTACAGCCCCTAAGGACGCTCTATCTAGTTTTCCAGCTTATCTAGCATTAAGATAATTTGTGCAAATTCTGCTCTTGTTAGCTTATCTTTTGCACCAAAACACCACCTATCTTTTTCTACCTTGTAACAAACCTAGTTTGACTACTTTACTCACCGTCTTTTGCCCAGGGCTAATCACTTTTTAGCATCGCTAAAGACTGGTAGGCTATTTTTCCTTCTTTATCTTTGACATAGCTTGCTAAGACGGCACTGACTTCTTCTCTAGTTACATAGCATTTTGGTCTAAAGGTTTTTGTCACTGTATCCACTAACTAATTTTTCTCCACTTGCCCAAGCAACATAGTCTGTGCATAATAAGCACTCTGGCAACGTCTACATATGGTATTTCTTTGATATCCGCTGTCATCGTACTCATTCTCACCTAATACGGTTACAAACTCTGCTCTTGTTAGGGCTTTTGTTTGTGAAAATTCGTCTTTTGCTTGTTCCATAGAAATAGCCTCACACCGTTTGCTATTGCTTCTTTTTGCCCAATGGTCTTCTTTTACGTCTTTAAAGCTTGCTGCTACACTTGCCACGTCTTCTTTTTCTTCTTTTCTCTTCTTTTTCACTTCTTCTTTTCAGTACGCTTGGAAATGATGGCACTGCCACCTCCTCCGCCTCGATAGAACCGCCACCTGATGAGCCGGAACCGTTACTGCTACCTTGGTTCTTTTTCTCATAGATAACTTCTAGTTGTGTGGCTTCTTCGACAACAAAAGCTAAATTGATTGTCTTTCGACTTCTACTTTTTCTCAACACCGTTTACCGTGAAGCTTTTTACCACTTCATCTTTACCTGGCATTAATGTAACTTCCACTTTGGTACTCTTAATATTCCACCCACTCAGATTGTAATCAAGTTGCCTTTTGCTTTTAAACTTACTTTTCAACTCTCAGGCTTAATCTTTCTTTTTAGTGTCTAAATCGAATTTTAAAATCAGTGATAATCCATCGGCATACCATTTACGTGAACTTTAGAGAATTTCTTCTCTTTGAGTATCTCGTTCAAATCTCAGACCTTAGTATACACTTTATCCTCACTTGGAAATGCTTTCTGCCTTAATCTCTTTCACTACCATTTTAAAATACTGAGTGAATCTACTCCCTGCACCCAGATTATTTGAAAGCTCACTCATATATTGCTTTCCCATCTTTTTCAGTTACCTTTAATAATTTATTTAAAGCTTGTTTGCTATGAGATTTTCAGTCTGACAGCTCATTATATATAGATCGCATAGAATTTACAGCATCGCCACTTGGCTTTTCATCTTCCGCTCTTTTCTGATAGACAACTTCCAAGTTGGTATCTTCATTTAACAATGAAAATAAATTGATTGTTATAAACAGAATCTTTCTCAACGCCATTTCAGTAAGCTTGATCTCCGTCTGCTTTTGGCAACAAACAGTCACTTCCACTCTCGTACCTTTTGCTACTAGACCACTCTGGGTTGGTTAGCATATTGCCAGTCAACTGTCCTACTTTTCTCGGACTTACTTTTTGATAAACGACCTCAAATCATGTCCTTTTGCTACTGCCTCAAAGCTATATTTATTGTTTATGAATATCAGCTGTTTCTGTCACCATTAACTGTAAAACGTGCAACCTCTTCATATCTTTCTGCAAGTGCAGAGTAACTTCACCTTGTCTCCTTTTAGAATAGTCGTCTGATTCGGCGTGATAGGTCATTTTACCACTCGTGCTTACAGGCAAACGTTTCAGTTATTGCGCCTTTGACTTTAACACTCACTAAGAATGTACTTTAAGGCTGTCTTTAAACTTTCAATTTCTCTATCTCTTTCTTCTCACTGTGATATTAGCATTTTTAATTTCTCTTCAGCAGCTAAAATTGCAGTTTTAAAGTATCATAGTCATTTTGACTCAACCCAGCTACTATCTTCTTTAACATCACTACCATCTGTTGAGATTTGATAGAAGTCTAAATTTTTCTTGATTCTTTTATTGACTGCTTCCAAGGCTTCTACATCTGTTTTTGGCTTATAGCTATCTTCAGTGCCTTTAGTTAGTCCCCTCATTGATGATATCTATAATCGCCTTACATTCATCTTCATAAACCTTAGTACGTTTAACATCTAGAGCATTGCTTTCAATAATGCGTGTACAAGAATCTATCTTCATCAATAATTTTATTTCTAATTTCGAGTGCTAACATTATCGATTTGAATGTCAACAATTTTACTGTTTGAAAATTTGTACCCAAACGGTACTTTTTATTACCTGAAATAAGGCCTTCTGCTTGATAGAATCCATCTTTAAAATGATTATTCATCGTCAGGACATCTTCAAGCCCTATTACTTTTCTTACTTTCAAAAATTAGAAAGTGCTAGCTTATCACTAAATTCATTGACACGTTCATGTTGCATTCGCTTCTTTGTAAACTGTCTTTGCTACATGCCCCAGCATATCTTTTAAGCTGGTCCAGTCTGATAACAAAGTATTTTTGTTTTTGAACATCTCTACCATTTGAAGAACTAATCCAAACTTCATTTAGTGCTTGTTCGCTCTTTCAATATCCGATTTTAATATCTGGTGAAAGTGCTGAAAATAGCTTCTGTTAATAAATTAACTTCTTCATCTATTTGACTTTTGCAAGCTAAAATCTTTTTCTTTGTTAGACTTTCTGTCTTTTTCCTTTAACATCTGCCAAAAAGGCTTTCGCCTTATCAATTTTCAGCTAAGGGTACGATATCTGTCCCCGGCTCTTATCTTTTGAATATTTCAGCAAGAGCAAGTGTTTCTGTAGAGGCTTTTTCATCCGTTAGAACCAATACTAACACTTGGCTTACTTAAAGCACCATTGATGTCTTTTTGCAATACAACGTACCGTATCGCCAGGTAAGAGTTTTTGAATAATATCAAATGAGAATCTACCATCATGCTTCACTACTCTACAGTGTTTAAAAACACGCAATATTGTTCTAAGTTCTAATTTTAATCGCTGTCCTCTATCTGCTTTTACCCGTAATTGCCGTTTGATTTGGTTCGATTTCGATCGTAAAACTGGAACATTGACATTGAAGTCGGTATCCAAAGCATTCTTTCGGATAACCCATTGTCGAACGCATCATTAAAGAACCATAACTCAAACGTTCTCTAATTGGAATAAAGTTTTTATCATCATAGATGTAAGAAAATCACTATCGCCTTTGCGACTCATACCGATAATGAAGTAAGATTCTGCCTCTTTATTGGCGTGTTCTTAAAAACGACATAATACGGATTATCTGTCTCACTGATATTTTTCTAAAAGAAATGATTCCATCCCGCATTTTTAAAATTTCAATCGGAATATCTTTTAAAATGCTTTTGCACGTCCCTCTAGTATCTATTTCAAAGACAGAGATCTTTTGCTCTATTAGTAGTCTTTGAACTGGTTTTATATAGTACGCACTGAAATTTTTAATAATACCGCCTTTTTAGTTGGAATAAAATTTCACCGCTATACCACCGTTCCTACCACCAATAGGAATATTTTCATCAAGATAGCGATTTGCTATACCATCGTCATATGCGGCAAATTCATAATCGACATAGTCTTCTGATTTCTTGAAGTTAAAAGTAAGTGTTAGATTTTCATTTGCTTTGTCAACCACAAGTGTTTTTCAAGAGGTTCATAACCATCTTTAAAATTCTTAAAAGTATAGGTACCAGTGAGCGATATCAGAAATAGTCACCACACTTTTGTTCATTGGTATTTTCAATGCCAAGGATTACTATCTTCAAAATTCTAACGTAGGCATCATTAATAGCGTAGTACCACTTTCATCTTGTGGAGAAAGCGCAACTACTTCCTTTTCTTTTCTGAAGTGTAAAATCTACATTTAATGTTTCATTTTTCTTAATCGTTACTGTCTTTTCTACACTCTTTACTAACCGTAGGCACTACATACAACCGTATAAGTACCCACTTGGATGATTAAATTGATACTTTCCACTAACAGCGTCACTTTCAGTAAGACGATCGGTTTCTTTTTTATCATCAATTCAGCTTTAATTTTGTCATTACCAGATTGTACGACACCTACTATTTTACCATTACTACCATTTAATTCCGCTAATCGCATTGTGGCATTGACAATACCTATAGCCGTATGCATGGTTTGGTGATGTTGTATAAGCTTCATCTGTTGCCGGAATTGCTGTTTTTGTAAAATTTCTCTAATTTTCGTTTCTGAAAGCGAAAATCACTTTGATTTTGAGCGCTGCAACACCGGTAACGTGAGAGGAGCCGCCATGCCAGACGTCCCACCCATATAGAGATAGCTGCTATCGCACTGCAGAGCGGATACTTTCACCCCGAGCAGAAACTTCGCTCTCTAAACCAATATCACTTACGCGGTGAAGGACCTTTTTAGAGAAATAGCCCAGACTTCTCCCTTTATCATCAACTGCACCAACAGCAAAGGCGCGTCCTATAGCCTGCAGGTGCACTAATGCTACCAGGTCCTGGTGCTGATTCATAGTAGAGTTGGATTCCCGCCGCACGGGTAGAATATTTGCTTTTTCGCAGCCGCTACCGCCTCTTTCAAACCACGGATCTCGCACTTATTTGCTTTGACCACCGCCCCAAGAGTTATTGATAATTTGAGGTGCATTTTGTGATTTCATCACTACCAGGTGCTAGCATCCAATCGGCCGCCTTTATAAAATCCAGCCTCGGTACTATTTCCCGTATCTCCAAAACTCCTGCGCACTGGATAAATTTAGCATCTCGGCGCTACAATTGGATATTGTTGTACATCTTACCATTTCATCTGTTTGAGAACCCAAGATGATACCCATGTAGTGGGAACTCGTGCTCTAACATCTGTGTTTGGTAGTGGTTTGCCATCCACATCCACGCACCCTAGCATAGTGGCTCATGGGTAATATTTCCCTGTGCTAGGTCATAACCTCTAAATTTTCTCTTTAGTGTTGGATGATTTAGATCCACCGCAGAGTCTAGGATACGCCGTAAACTTGGCCAGTAGTACCTTTCTGACCAAATCCTTATCAGCTACCATTTTGATATTCCGCCCTAATTCATCTCTATCAAATCTGGCATTTTGCATTCTAGGTGCTGGCTCAATAATTGGTACTCTTTGATGAATCGTTTTCACTTTAACTTTACTTCAGACACTTCTGGTGATAGGCTAATCGCCTTAATCACACTGCAGCAACAATGTTCATCCCTATTAACGATGACTTTGGTAGGTTTTTGACATTGCCTTTTTGCTTTTCACTGTCCAAATAAGTTTTCTTACTTTCCTTGACTTTTTCAACGCCGTTTCTTTCTCAATTCACCAATAACTGCATTTCTTTCTTTTAGAATTTTAGAGTCGGCTGTCTTGATGCTTACTTTCTGAAATTGCTTTTTCTAATTGTGCTTCATCTTTTACACCATAACATCTACAAAGTCATCACTACCTTTTAGTTTGCTCTGTAATTGTCCTGTTATTTTTGGATGATAGTGCCTGCTTGTATTGGAGACTAAAGTTAAACCCAGTTACTAATACTGTTGTTGTTGCTAACACCACATGCTAGCCCTAATGCATCCACTTTATCGCCCCCTTTTTAATTTTACTATTTTGCGAAACACACAATTTAAGGCGAGAGAAAATTCTCGCACTCAATTATTGCTCAACTCACATAATAAAAGGCCCTAGTTTAGTCTGAGAGCTTTATCTAGCATTAAGATAATTTAGTGCAAATTCTGCTCTTGTTAGCTTATCTTTTGCACCAAAACTACCATCTTTCTCTGCACTTGTAAACATAAACCTAGTTTGACTCATCTTTTACTCATCGTCTCTTTGCGAGGGCTAACTCATTTTAGCATCGCTAGACACAGTAGACTATTTTTCCTTCTTTATTTTGTATAGCTTGCTAAGACGGCACTGACTTCTTCTCTGAGTTACATAAGCATTTGGTCCAAAGGTTTTCGTCGCAACAGTATCCATCTTTCAACTAATTTTTCTCCACTTGCCCAAGCAACGTGTTGTGCATAATAATAAAGCATCTTTGGCAACGTCTCACATATGGTATTTCTTTGATATCCGCTTTCGTCATCGCGCTCATTCTACCTAATACGGTTACAAACTCTCTGCTCTTGTGGGAGCTTTGTTTGTGAGAATCGTCTTTGCTTGTACCATAGAAATAATCCTTTTTCACACTTTCGTTTGCACTGCTTTCTTTTGCCCAATGGTCTTCTTTTACACGTCTTTAAAGCTTGTTGCTACACCCGCCACGTTTCTTTTCTCTTCTGCTTCTTCTTTTTCGGTACGCCCGGAAATGATGGCACCGCCACCTCCTCCGGCCTCGATAGAGACCGCCACCTGATGAGCCAGAAACCGTTACTGCCACCTTTGGTTCTTTTTCCTTCATAGATAAACTTCTAGTTGTGTGGCTTCTTCGATACCAAAGCTAAACTGATTGTCTTTGATTTCCTGCTCCTCAGCACCGTTTACCGTAAAGCTTACCACTTCATCTTTTACCTGGTAATAGTGTAACTTCCACTTTGGTACCGACTCAAAATCCTTACCAACTTCTGGATTGCTACCATAACACCAGTTGCATTGAAGGTTGACTTGATCTTAAGTTTTCTGCGCTCACTTTAGTAATTCTCTAGTGGCTAAGTCCATTTTAAAATTGCTTTTAATGGATTTGCGTAAGCTGCCACTAAATTTCCGACATGAATTCAGATTCGTCTACCATTGGACGTCTCAAATTTGAATGTCTTAGTATAAATACACTATCACTTAACCCGATGGAATGCTTTCTGCAACTTGATTTCTTCACTACCATTTTAAAACACTGGGTGAATCCACTCTTTCTGCAACTCAAGATTGGCTTTGAAAGATACTTCATATATTGCACTACCATCTTTTTCAGTTACCTTGTAATAATTTCACTTAACGCTTGATTTGCATACAGATTTTCACTTTTCGCTGTGTGTTTTCTTTGTATGCAAACCCGTACTTGAATTTCATACATCGCCACTTGGTATCTTTCAGTTTCTTGTTTTTGATAAGTTACTTTTAAAGCAAGTATCTTCTTTAATGACGAAAAGCCTATACTTATTGTCATGAATATTAGCTTTTTATCTTCACCATTAACTCAGTGAAAGTTTCTTTGCTACCGTTTCATTTTAGAAAGCGTTCTGAGGTCACTTCTGCTCTTGTGCCTTTTATCCAATTTTACCTCCACTAGTAGATTTTGCGTGGTCATTTTACCATCAACAACACTCAAAAGTCACTTTAGTTGGCATTTCTGGTTCATTTGTTTCAACTAGGGCATTGGTTTTCTCTTCAACGGCTTTTGGTGTGTTTTTGCAATTTCATCTGCAATAAATTCATTGGCATTTTGCTTTTGTCGATAAAAGCTTTTGCTTCATTGATAGCTGTCTGCAGCGCTTCTTTACTTTCCAAGTTTGTATAGCCCTTGCCACTATCTAATTTTGCATTAGCTTTAGGTCGATTGCGAATTCCTGAATCGCTTTTGTATTGTATCTGCCTTTTGCATGAGTTGTCTTTTAGATTTTCTTTTACAAAATCGATACGTCACTTTTAGTCGCATTTTCATTATTTAAAATTTTACCCGCTTTATCTAGTACGGCTGTACTTCAGCCAAACTTTACCTTGTAAATTTATTTGCAGCTAAAGACCAGCTTGGATAGTTACTTTTGTTCATTGAGACGCGTCGTAGACGACAACGATTTTGGTCAATATTTTCGATCTTCTCTATCTCATCTTTGCTGCTATCGGCATCATCAACTGCACTTTGACTTGCGTTAATGTTCCTTTAACTAGAGCTTTTCGCTCTCCTGCTCAGATTGCAGTATTTAATGCTGTTTTTAATGTTTCAAATTTCACTCTATCTAAAGTTGTTTCTTTGAAAACTTCTCTCGAGATCTAAAACCAAAGAGATAGCTAACTTCCGGCGGCATTTTTGTTCGCTTCACTTGGATTATATCCACGCTACTCACTCGGATAGTCAATATTTAAAAGTACTGGATAAGTTGGATGTGCTTTGATTTTCTCTTTGTCAACTGGGGGAACCGATAGCAACATTAAGCTTAACATTGCTTGTCATCCCATCAACCGAATACGAATCACCGAAGGATGGTGAAACTGTTTCAGAAAACTCCTTCCAGCAACTCATTTCTGTCGTAGCGGTTTCTAGGACTTCAGCATCTACATATTGACCATCACCAAGCTACTGTTGCTACACCGAGTTTATCCCCATACCTGTTAATCATTGGTGCAAAGTTTTAAAGTGATACTACTGTTTTTCCGCCACGTGTTAATTTTGCTCTTTTATTCAAAATGGCACTCAGCATGAGAAAGCTTCTAGTTGGTACATCTCAGCATTCCTTAAATCAGACTGTAACAGTATTGTCGCTACCAACTTCACTACCACCGTTTGGTACATTGTCATAGGTCACATTAACGGTAGTATTTTCTGTAATATTAAATGATATTCGTTTTGTGCGTCTAATGTTTTCGTATTACCATTAACCGTGTAAAGGTTTTTCACTACTTTACCTTCATAGCATTTATCTTTTAATAGTAACGGCTGTATGTAGCCATTTCTGCCAGCTGTTGGTACAGAAGATAAGCCGTCACCATTTGAAGTTAGCTAACTTTTGCATCAGGATTTTTACTTTTAAACTCTTATAAGCGTTGTATCCAGTTGAGTACTAAATTTCATTTGTATCGTTAGATGCAGGATAACGTACTTTTACAAGTTGCAATCCAAGTTTCGGCATCTTCTATGGCTGCCGCAAATGCTGCAAAATTCTTATCGATTACATAATCATTTGGATTGATATCTTTGCTTGATTGGTAAAAGTGTTCTAAACGAGAAACATCATATCTGAGGAAGACTGCACCAGAACGCGTTTAGTAATCGTGTAAAGAGAAACTAGTTCAGATAAATTCTTAGTTGTTAAACTCGTTTTAGTTTCATTTAAGAAATTTTCTATACGCCTCTAAACTCTCAGCAGTGTGTTTTGCCTGGTACGTTGTAAAGTGCATCAAAATCTTGTTCAATGATACCAATATTCTTTTTAATTTTTATTTGCAACTTGCGCTTTTTGCTCTACTGAATAAACTGTAGAGCAATTTCATACAATTTTTAAATGTCACATTAGACTTATTGGCAAAGGTATTTAGTTGTTCAATCGCCTCTGTATAAACTTCTTTGTCGGTATCATTTTGATACACATTTTCTCTTAGGGCTTTTTCTGCAAAAATTTTAATTTGATTTGCTAGATTTAACTTTACCTTCATACCCTTTGTCCGTCCAATCATCCTTAATTAAACTGTTGTAATCAACCTGAATACCAAAAGGACCAATGGTATGATTATTACCTTCATTGTCTGTATAGGTTAGCATTTCAATCAGTCAATGCCACTAAGCCAGCAGGTGTTCTAATAATAAACGCACGTCTATATTGGTGTCTGTTTCGCCAGGCTTTCTAATACCATCTACCAAGTCTGGTACGTATAGCACCGTTGCAATACGGTTATTGAAAACTCTTTTAATATCTTTACAGAATCATATTTTCATATCTAAACGAACATCTGTTTCATTACCTTCTTTACGATTCTGACCTTATTATCAAAAAGTTGTTTGATTGCAGCATCTTCAGCTTCATCAGCTTTTTCATAAATTGACTGATAAAAGGTATTGCCGCCACACTTCTTACTTTCGACAATTTTAAAATCTCTACCTTATAAAGCCATCGCCATCTAAGTTGCCAGGTGTTAGAGTTGGATTAAATACTCTATCATTATACCACATATCATTAAGCGCAAGATCGCATTCTTTTCACTTAATACTTGATATTTGTTCTCCAATTTTGTGCGCCATCAGGAAGAATAAACCAAGGTCTTTCGTCAAAATCTATTTTCTCCATAAAAGGCTGTCCCTGAAAAGTTTTTCGACATTCCCACTTTTTCTAGGATTTCATTGGCTTTTTCTAAAACTGCTTGTCTTTTTGCTTTCTAAATCACCTCAGTCGTCATAGTCATGCAGTGTGCAAAGGCTGGTGTAAAACTACCTCACAACAAGCGTAGCTGAAAGTGCAATTGATAAGCAAATTTTTGGCTAAACTCTTGTATGCATATCATTTGTTTTAACTCCTTTAGATTAAGTTTTGGAAATTAACACAATGATAGATAGAATATTAGATAATACATCCTTCTTCTTTTTCTTAGATTATCTATTAGCAACTCAAGCAATAATTTCCATTGTTAGTTTAACATAACTTAGCAATAGAGACAACTACATAAAAGTTTTAATGAAAAGTAATACTATATATATATGTGTAAAAATTAGAAAATTTGACACTTTTTGAAACTTTTTTGCTTCAAATATCAATAAATTCTTTACTTCCTCTAAACGCGTCATCAAAACCACGATTGGCATTGAATAAAGCGTTTTTGCTGCATTCTTTTTCCAAAAATTCAATTCTCATCCTCATTCTTGAAAAATAAAAAAGCACAAAGATTAAAATCTAGTGTTTTATTTTTCTTTGTATATTGAGACAAATTTAAAATAAATCCCACCATTGTCATTGATAGCAACAAGTGAGGTGCCACCATAACTGATAAAGGTAGGTGACACCTGTAATAGGAAACACCCCAACACTAACACTCATATTGATTAGTGCTTGAATACCGATAACGCTAATTAAACCCGCAGCGGTTAAACTCAAGTAACTGTTATTTAATTTACTAGCTATCGTTAATCCTCTTAAAAGTAAAGGCTACAGAAAAAGCGTTAATAGAATAACAACGCCCTTATAAACCCATTTCTTCTGTATAAACTGCAAAATAAAGTCGGTATGCATAGCTGGTAAAGTAGAGCAATTTTTGAACGCTAAATACCTGAGACCACTACCAAACAAACCGCTAGAAGCAAAGGCGTATAAAGATTGGACCAACTGCCAACCATTACCACCAATATTTTCGGAGGAGAACGGATCTAAAAACCGGTAATACGACTCATTCGATAGGGGTTCTACAAATACTGCCCCTAGTACCCTAAGACGCCTAAACCAACTGTCCCTAAAAGGTATCTAATTATGTACCCCTGACAAAAATAATCATTACAAATAAGCACCTGCAAGCATTGAGCTCTAGCCCAAATCTTCTATAAACGATGAGAACGGCAAAATGGCAAAACAAAACAGCTAAAAACATAATCTCTTAAAATCATATTTTTAGTATCAAAACCTTAAAAACTGAGCAAAAAGATGACGCCAAAGAGTTTTGCTAAATCGGATGGTGAAAATTGCACACCAGTCCCTGGAATTTTGTATCCATCGAGTGGCACCATCTACATTAACACCAATAAATAAAACTAGAATGAGTAGACCTGGGCAGAAATTATAAGACCCCAGAAAGCAAATCGTCTCAGTTAGATATATCGGCATTTTTAAATGCAATAAAACATACTCGACAAAACCAATCAGCATAAAAGATAAATTGCTTAATGAAATAGCTGGCAGCATTGCCGTTTTTCCAAAAGGGCTCATAACTACTAGATGAATAAACCATTATTAGCCCTATTGCAATTAGAATGATGGTCGATACAGCAAGACGCCATCATAGTCACGTGTTTGGCACATCGTACTGACTCACCTCTAAGCTTACTGAAGATGAGATGGCGCGACTTCTCGCCATTCTCACTTTCATTTTATCTCTATCATTAATTTTATTGCCATTTTGCCTTTTCATTTCTCTCGTTCGAACTAATGTCATCTAAGGTTTTTCTTTGTATTGGATCTTCTTTTAGTGTTTCTTTCTTCACTTGCTTTATATTGCTCTATAATAACTATCTCGATGGTCTTCTACTCAAAACCATTCACCACTTTCTTAAATAGCCTCCCCCAACTTCATAGGACGTAAACATATCCCAACTGGCACAAGCTGTGAGGTAAAACAATATCACCCTTTTAGAGATAGCTCTTTGCTTTTTCCACCGACTCTTCTGAAGGTCGTCACACTATACACGTCTTTAAAATGAGCAGCTTCTAGTGCGTTTAAAATACTTTCTTTCGCTTCACCTAAAACGACAACTGCACCGACAAGTACTCTTCACTATTTCTGCTAAAGGAAGAAAGTCACTTCCCTTATTCTTACCACCTAAAATCAGACAATCGGCTTATCATAACTTTGAAGGGCTTTAATGGTCGCATCCGGATTGGTCCCTTTAGAATCATTGATGTAAATGCGATCCTCGAAAGTACGTACAAATTCCATTCTGTGTTCTACGCCTAGGAAAGTCGTTAAGTTGCTTTGATTTGCGTTAAAGGAACACCAAAAGATAGGCTGCTAAGCTACTTGCCATCGCATTTTTCAATATTATGTGCCCCTTTAATCTTTAATTTTTCACGCTACTCAAATCAATATCTTTGGTACCATGTTTAAAAATCAGTCCTATCATCTTGTGTAAAGCCCCTTTTTCAACCCTTTTCTTTTTGTGAAAATAACCACACATCACCTTACATTCTGCAATCAACTTTATAAAATTGCCACATCATCTTTTATTTAAAACGACTTTATCTTCTTTTGGTTTGATAAGATATTCGCTGCTTCTAGATAATTCGCTAACGTCTTATGGCGATCTAAATGATCTGGTGTTAAGTTTAATAATACTGCAATATCAACTTTAAACTCTTCTATCGTATCTAATTGAAAAACTACTTAACTCAGCAACTAAAACATCATTTTTGGTCATTTTAGGTGCAACTTCAATAATAGGTGACCGATATTACCAACACAGAAAGATTGATAGTTCGCACTTTCCACTAGATGACCAATCAGGCTCGTCGTTGTCGTTTTCCACCGTTTGTTCCTGTAATGCCAATTAGTTTTGCCTCCGTGCTTTGATAGGCCAATTCTATTTCGCCAATTACTAATACCTAAATTTTCCGTTGACTAATAGGTGAAATCGTCTTGGGTATACCAGGGCTTAAAGATTATTGCCTCAATATCTAGTTTGGAAACATCTGGCATTTCACCAAAAAATAAAACACTGCTCAGAAGAGACGGAAACAGAGCTTAGTTTTTCTAATAAGTTGATATTCATATCAGAGATAATAAACCGTTTTCACCTTGACTTAAAAGGTAACTCGCACTCAGCTAAACTCACTCTGCAGCACCAAGAATGAGATATTTTATTGAACATATGTTTCTCCTAATAAATTCAAAATGAAAGTCGTATCTGAATAATACAACAAGAGCAAAACCTAAAAGAACAAAAGACTCTAGCAACAAAACAAAAAGTAAAGACAACTTTGTTTCGCTGTAACCTAAGGCTTCAAAATGACGATGAATTGGCGCCATTTTAAAAACACGTTTTCGTTTTCTTTCGTACACAACTGCTTGTATGACATCAGATAGTGCTTCTATTACAAAAGTCATTCCCAAAAGATGAGCAAAAGTCGTTTTAGTTAAAATTGCTAAAGCTACTACAGCCCCACCAATAAAGAAAGAACCAGTATCACCCATAAAAACTTGAGTGGGATGACGATTATGGCATAAAATGCAATTGCATGTCCCAATTAAGGCTAGTGCAAAATTAGTTTGCGCATACATCCAACCACCAAGAAAGCGTAAACAGCCTAAAAACAACGATACTAACACTGCTTAATAAACCATCTATACCATCTAGTTAGATTACACGCATTTGTCGTCCCAACCATTAAAACAAAATATAAAAGGAAAGTAAAAATAACCTAACGGCAAAGAAAATTTGAAAAATGGCACCTCAAGGTTCGTAGACAGTCCTAATCCATATACTGCCCAAAGGGCGATAATAATTGAGACTATAAATTGTGCAAGAATCTTCTGTTTTTGTGTTAAGCCCTCTGATTCTTTTGATTAATTTTAAACCATCATCAATTAATCCTGTAGCCAGCAAAACAAGCAAACAGCACAAAACAGGTTTTCATTGAAATTTTCGCCACTAAAAAGACACCTATTAAAACGGCAAAGAAAAACATCACGCCACCCATAGTCGGTGTTCCCTGTTTTTAAAATGAGATTTTGGTCCTTCAAACGAATCTCTTTGTCCAAATTTTGTCGTCTTAAAAATAGGACCATTAGATAACCTACCACTAACTCTACTGCCAAACCTCAGTACTAATGAAAGTATCATTATTCATTATCCTCCACAATCAACGACAAATCTATCAAAATCCATTTCCATACTTCTACTACCTTTAATTAGAACAACAGCATCATAAAACTTCTTCTAATTTTGATTTTGCACAATCGGTCGAATCACATAGATGTATCTCGCCTAAAAGCCATTTTCTTTAGCACCTTTAGCGATAATCTCACAATTTGCCAACGGTGATAAGACAGGAAATTTTAAGTTCGCTACGCTAATCCTTACCAACTTTATAGTGACCGCTTTCTTCATATTGTCCTAATTCAAACATATTCCCTAAAATAGCAATTGTTTTTCGGCTTATGCAAACTGAGTACTTTTTAGCGTCGCTATCATCGAATCTGGATTGGCATTGTAACTGTCATTGTACAAAATACCTCCTTTTAAATCGATTTTGCCATACGATTAGAAGAGTGAATTTCGCTATCTAACGAAAACTTTCTTTAATCGTTTCAAAAGATAGTCCCTAGCTCTCTTGCTAACCAATCACCAAAAGTGCATTTGCAATATAATGACTGCCTAAATGAGGAGCTGCTAGTCTCGCTTGTTCTTCATTAAAATGACATAGAAAAATGACTCTTTATCTGTTAGACCACTTCCGTTGCATAGATATCTTCACCCGAACGAATGCACTTACCTTGATAAGCTTTTTAGATAGGGTAACAAAAGTGCTTCATCTGTTTTTCTGTAAATGAGTGTACTTTTTCATCTAAAAGCAATTAACTCAGCCTTTGCTTTTGCTATTATTTCCTGACTACCTAGAAATGCTCGGCGTGAACTCGACCAATAGCGGTAATAACATCTCTTGTTGGTTTTAGCTAAATCTGCTAAATGAGCGATATCGCCTAGATCGGTCATTCCCATTTCTAAAATCAAGACTTCTGTTTTTCAGCTATTTTAGACAAAGTTAAAGGTAAAGCTAAGTTCGTTATTTTGGTTTTCTAGGTAACCAACATTAAAACTGATTACTAAGCACATCGTACATTAAGTCTTTTGTACTCGTCTTGCCATAACTTCCAGTAATCGCCATGACTTCACCTTTGAATCTGTCTCGCATAAAATTTTGACAAACTGTCTAAAAAATACTTGTCCATCTGACAAAATATGACAAACTTCACTATTTTCTATTTTTCTGGTAAGTGCTTGCAAACAATCGCTGTCGCACCATTTTGTATTGCACTATCTATGAAATTATGCCCATCGACTTTAGCACCTTGAAAAACCACAAAAGGAATTTTCTAACTCGACGACTGTCAATTACTACATCTGATACAATCTGTTTTCCGTTGCCATAATAACGAAAGTCTAATTCTTTAAAATCTCTTCTAATGGTATTTGATACATTATTTTTCTCCTAAAAAACCGACCCTCAAAAATGAGAAGTCGGCTTTATTTTTAGTAGAATATTATTGTTTCTCACTAGTTGCAACTTTTTGTTACTGCTTACTTTTGCTTGTTTTTCTATTTGACGTTGCTTTTTCTATCAATTTATCAATATCTGCCGAACTTGCAAACCAAACAGAAACTGTCTTACCTTTTTGTAGTTTACTAGAAACAATTGGACTTTGTCTGTAAGCACGACCACTACCCTTAATATCAGCTATGAAACCATAACCACGCAAAATGCTCTCCGTTTCTTTTTAATCGTTTTTCCTGTAATCTGGCAAAGTGCTACTTGTAGCACCATCATAGTCTAAATACACTTCGACTGTTGAACCACGAGCAATTTTCGTGTTTGCTTGAGAGTAGAATCGCCACTGCTTGATTACCAGAACCCACAAATCTATACATTCAATCCCGCACTCGCTAAAGACTGTCTCAAACTTTCTGCATTTTGAGGTAGGCTAACATTAGGAAATTAAAAACTGTATCAACGTTAGTCGCTTCAGTCGTATTTTGTGTTTGAGAAGATTGAGGTACTTGTTTGTATCTTAACGTTTCTTCCATTATTTTTGAAAAAATAGGTCCACAAATATTCCACTGTTATCATCTATCTTAGGATGGTTAGCAATAATAATACAAGAGTAGGTTGGATCTTCAACTGGCGCAAAACCTGCAAAACTTAGTGATAAACACCCTTTGTATACGCACCACCAACAACAGTTTCACCAGTTCCCGTCTTACCACCAACACGATAACCTGGCACACTTTGCTGCCTTACCTATTCCTTCTGTACAACACCTTCCAAAATATCTACAACTATCCTTCGAGGTTTCCTTGGAAATAACTTGACGAACAACCTCGGGCTTAAATTCTTTTATCGTAGCACCTACTTTCTATCTGTAATACGACCAACAATGTGTGGTCTGAATAATTTTCGCCATTCACACTTGTGAAATCGCACTTAGCATTTGAATTGGTGTAAAGCCGTTCGTTTGACCGATAGCCATTGCAGCTAAATCTGGGCGAACCGCTTTATGGTATGCAAAATAGGCGATGACTCGCCTGGTAAGTCATACCAGTTTTAGTATCCATTCCAAAAACCGTGAATATAATCATAAAAACGCTCTTTGCTCTAAGCCTAAGATAGTTTTACCAACCGCAACATTGCAAGATCGCTCAATTGCTTGCTTAAAGTTTTCTGCACCATTGCTGTTGGATAAGTCCAGCATCTCAGCGGTATGCCATCTATCTTCAACTCACCATTACAAAAAGAATTGTGTATTAATTTCAACATGTATCATCTTCCAAAGACATTGACCGCAGACTTAATACTTTTAAAGGTGGAACCTGGTTCATACACCTTTGCAATCGAAAGATTTTTCCACGTCTCCGGCTAAAATCACCGTAATGATTCGGATCAAAGTTAGGTAAGCTCGCCATTGCTAAAATCTCACCAGTTTTACATTCATCATTAAGCCGATTAACTCTTCAGCGCAATTTTTTGTGCTACTTCAAGCTCTCTTTCCATAATGTATTGAATGGTCCCATCAATTGTAAGATGAATATTGCCTCCGGTGTAGAAGGAATTGATTGTCTAATTGATCTGAGGAATTACATTTCTATTATCGAGACTCAACAACTAGCTTACCCTCTTTACCTGCAAGCACACTCATCATTGCAACTCTGCTCCTGCAAGTCCTGTATTGTCGATACCTGGCTACCAAACTTGAGCTAATAACTTCCCTTTAGGATACTCTGCGTTGAAATTCAGGTGTATAGCCAACTCCTATATAATCGAGTTCTTTAATTTTTGTAATTTCATCATCTTCTGCGTGACGTTTGAGCCAAGCAAAGTCTTGATTTTTACCGTTGATAACTTTTTCTATTTTCTTCTTTTTGACAAATGAAGTGCTTCAGATAAATCTGAAACAATCTCACTGTATTTTTAGAATTTTTAAAACTGAGGTTAGTGATATAAACAGAATTTTTCTACACTCACTGCCAGTGCATCACCATTAGCATCGTAAATAATGCCACGGTTTTGTTTCATCGGAATTTCCTTTTAAACGATTGTGCAACGCATCATCGCTATAATGTCCATTTGCAAAAACTTGAACATATGCCATCTTATAAGTAGGGCGACCATAAAGGCAAGCACCCATAACCCAACTAAAAACGATTGACGTTCAATTTTCATCTTGTAACCCTACTTACTACTTGCTTGAATTGTTGGTTCATAGAGAATTTTGCTGTCTGGTACAATCATTTTTAAGTCATTTTTGGCAATACGTTCGATTCTATCTAGATTTGTCAGTTCCGCTTTCTTTTGTTTTTAATGCTTCATTCTTATTTTTGAAGGGTATTTAAGGTTACAGTCGCTTCATTTACCTTTAATCCCCAACTTTTCATTTGAGTATTTTGATATGCAGAAACAAAAGACAATACGGCAATTAAAACCTACTCATCGCAAATGGTTTTAATTTTCTTAGACTATTTTCTTCTTGTTTTACTCTGTTTCACTTCTTTTAGTTTTAACTTGACGATAGTCAGCTAAATAAGCAATTTTAGTTTCATTTTTAGTTTGTCTTTCAGGTCTCAAGACGATTTGTGTAATAAAAATCGTTGGTATCTGTGTGCTAATACGACCACTTCTTTTGGCTCACTTCATAATCTATTCTAAATTGTGGTGGTCTTCTTCTTTTGTTCCATAGCTAAACCCTCTTAAATAATCAACAACTCAGCAACTCGCACTTTTTGCACGTTTATTGAATGATATTTCTTCATCAGTCAGCAAAAATCGGTTTTTCGTAACGAGTTTTATGGTTTTTACTTTATTACACGTACAAAAAGGTAATTCTGGCGGACAAATACAAGAAAGTATGATAGCGAAATTTTATACTATACTATCTTCTAGGGAATGAAAGGTGATAATGCCTAGGCGTCCGCCTTTTAATCTCTCAATTGCACATCAACTAACATTTTCCAATACACCTGGTTCATCATTTACAGCAATTCTAAGTGCTTGAAATGTACGTTTTTGCCACATGAGAGCCTTTTTCCTAGCGCCTGAGGGTGCCCTTTCAATAATCGTCTCACTAAATCAAAAAGTCGTTTCTATCGGCTTTGATCTGGCGATGCTCTAAGATTAAATCGGCTATTCTTGCACTCCATTTTTCTTCGCCATATTCTTTTAAAATCGTATCTAATTGTTCTTTAGTGTAGTATTTACAATATCCTTAGCAGATATTGCTACTTCTCTATTCATACGCATATCTAGTGTGGCGTCTCTCATATAGCTTCAAAACCACGCTCTGCACTATCTATTTGCGGTGATGATACTCCGATATCTAAGAGAATACCATCTACACCTAAAGGAAAATAATTATCAATTAAAGTGAGGTAATTGGGAAAAATTGTTATGCGATTACATTTTCTCCAAAAAGGTGCCAGACGTTCTTTTGCAAAAGATAAGGCAGTTTCATCTTGATCAATACCTAGAGTTTTCCCATTTGCTCCAAGCTTTTCCAAGATGCCATAAGAATGCCCTGCACCACCAAGCGTTCCATCAACAAAGATTTTTCCTTCACTTGGTTGAAGATAAGTTAAAACTTCATTATACAATACCGAAATGTGTTCAAATGACATTTATCCTCCTAAAATGCTAAAACCCATATCAGCAATTAATTCGGCGAGTTGTTCATAAGAACTCTCTTCTTCCGTTTCACTCATTTGATTCCAACGTTCTGTCGGCCCTAGAGTTCATACTGACTGGCTACGCCTGCAATACTGACTTCTTTGCTCAAATCCCAAGTCTTCGACTAGTTTGAGTGGTAAAGGGATTCTGACTCTGCTTATCAAATTCCAGTTCACTAGCGCTAGCAAAGAATTTTCGCAAAAAGACGCAAAATCTTTTTCTACTCAGTGGTAATTCTGAAATCTGCAGATAATTTTTCCCAATCTTCTTTAGAAAAAGAAACATACAACCATCTAAACCTAGCGTAATAAAACACTTTTCTCCGAATTGTTCACGAAAGTTTGGCAGGGATAATTAGACGCCCTTTTTGCGTCTAAACTATGTTGGTATTCACCTAAAAACATTTTTATCCCTCCTTTTCTACCACTTTCTACCACTTACACCACTTTTTATAAAAATCTAGTAAAATTAGCCATCTTTGCAAAAATATAACACCTTTCTTGATATACTACTTAAAAATGACTTTAGTCATAAAAACTCTATCTATGGTTGAAAAATCAATCCTAACAGCTACTTTTTACTTGTGATACAGTAAACATTTACAAAAACTTCTATTTCTTCTAGGTTTCTGCCTCAATGTTTTAATTGTTTTAAACGCTAAAAATTATTTTTGTAAGCAATAAAAATCTCTTGGTATATTACCAAGAGATTTTTATTAATTTTTAAGAAACAACATTTTAGGCTCACCTTTAATAAAAGGCAACAATATTATCAATGACAATCGTGAGCACGTTTGACAAAAGCCTCATCTGTTGCAAAGGCTACGTGTGGGGGTTAGTAGTGTATTTGGTGTGTCAAACAGTGGGTGATTTTCTGGTAGCGGTGGCTCGGTATAAAAACACCATCAATCGCAGCCCCGCCAATCTCTTTTAGAGCGCTTGCTAGAGCCTCAATATCAACCAATGGACCACGTCCACAGTTGATTAAAATCGCATTTTCTTTCATTAATGCAAGTTCATTTTTACCAATAATACCACGCGTCGAATCATCACTTGGTAAATGTAAACTAATGACATCAGCTTCTTTCATTACCTCTTCTAAAGAAAAGAAACGAAACGCCGCTCTATCGGTTTTTGAGAACGGTTATAGCAAATGACTTTTTGATCCAAAAAGCCTTTTGCTACCTCAATTACTTGCTTACCGATCGCACCAGTACCAATGACGCCAAAAGTTAATGCTCGATAGTTCTTGTCCGACCAAATGCCTTTTTAGCGTACCACCTTGACGAACGACTTTATCACATTCTCTTAAATTTCTAAGCAAAGTGATTGCCATACCAAAAGACTAAGTCGCAGACAGCTTGACTAGAATAACCTGATGCATTGCAACGGTAATGTTTCGTTCTTGACAAAGCCTTTAGGGGAATATGATCAAAACCGGTAAAAGCCACGGCTAAAAGTTCTATTTCGGTTAGCCCCTTTAAAACATCTTCACTCATTGGTTGATTGGCAATAACCACATAGTTGGCATCTTTTGCTCTTTTGTATCATTTCAGCATCACTGTTGCACGTTCATTGTATAAAGGTGACTAACACGCTCTACCAAACGCTTCTGAAACCAAGTGACAATTTTTCTTCTGGTACACCGAGAGCTCGAAGACAACTAATCATTTTAATCTTCTCCCTTAAATAAACTGGAATATTTCTACATTTATTATACGCTATTTTATGTTTAAAAACAATTCAATCGCTGGCTGAAGATTGTTAAAAATACCTCTCCATTAAGAAAGGGTATTTTTAGTTTTCGTCACTTGTTGCTTGATAGCCTGCATTTTGCATCGCACGAAGAGAGCTTTGAATATCATCTCTACCTTCTTGTACGACTCTCATAATAAACAGTCAATTGATTTTCTAGTTTTTCCATAATATCGTGTGCATACATAAATGCACCTTCTGTAATTTTCATGTGCTTGACGTTTGGCATCATCAACTAAGCTCTTTCACCATAATGTTTCGCTTGAAGGTAAATCTCATGCTCTTCTCACCATAGCTATTGTAACGTTCTCTTGCATCATGAATAATACGTTCTTGTTCTTCGCCTCGCCGCATGTAAGATCTTCTTTCTTTTTATCCACATCGCGTCTTGAATTTCCTTAAGAATATTGTTTCTAAACAAATCAATGATTTCACAAATTTCACTAACTTAAAAACAACTTGATCTTTTATCCAATAGGGGAGTTTTACCTCCTTTTAATCAAATCTTCTAGTCTGTCAATTTAAATCAATAATATTCATACCTTATCCTCCCAGTGTTTTTAGAATATGTAATTTTTATTTTGCCATATAGTTTCTCTTTGTGTATTAAGAATAAACGATTTTCTTGTAAACAAGTATGCTTTCAACTATAATTATACCCTATCTTTCAACACATTCTTAGCAAAAATTTCATGTTTAAAATCATATAAGTTTGCCTCATAGGGCGGATCTAAAAATAATATCATAACTTTCTTTTACGGTAGCTAAGAAAATTAAACACATCTCCTTTATATACGATTGCTCTGTTTTGATAACCACATTTGAAATGTTCGTTTTTAGCGTGTTGTGTTGACGCATCTTTTTCTAATAAATGTTGTTTCAAAACCCACCACGACTCTAGTGCTTCTAGTCCCATTGCAATCTCGTACCTGCAAATAGATCTAAAACCTTGCCTCTTTCAATTGATTTTTGAATACTACTAAAAATTGCTTCCCTCATAATGATCTCGTTGGTCTCAGTGCTTTCACCTTCTAATTTAGCTAACATTGAGACCTCGTTTTTCTCCTGCACAATCCCTCATATTTTTGCTCTCTCTTTCAAGTACTCTCTATAAATGTCATGATTTGAAAGTATCTCTTTCTCATAAATAGTTTTTGCCACCATTAATTCACGAAAAATTTTTCTCTAAAATCGCTAATTTCAAATTTGGTAAGCTGTGTTGTCTGAGTCCTAGCACCTCACCAGGTCCACGCAGTAATAAATCATTTTCAGCAATCTCAAAACCATCTTTTGCCTTTACCATAATTTTCCATTCGTTTTCTCGCTTCTTCTGTTTTTCCTCACTCATCAAAAAGCATAGGATTGTTCGCTACCCCTACCTACCCCTTAGCTGGTGCAACTGAGCAAGTCCAAACGCTCTGCATTTTCAATGACCATAATCGCTGCATTAGAAACGTCAATGCCAACTTCGATAACCGTAGTCGATACTAACACATCGATGCTAAAAAGTCTTGCATTAACCTTTGTTTTTCTTCTAGCGGTAACTTGCCGTGAAGCAGAGGCCACCGTGTAGGGATAAAAATACTAACTAGATCGCCATATAAATTCTTCAGCATTTTTGAAATCCATATGCTCCGATTCTTTGATTATAGGGCAAACAAAATAAGCTTGTCTACCTTTTGCCACTTCTTTTTGAATGAACTGGTACAAGTCGTTTCTTTTCTTTCCGTTATCCAATGTGTCTGAATCTCTACCGCTTGGCAATTCATCAATAATCGAATGATCTAAATTACCATAGACACTCATTGCAAGTGATCTCGGAATAGGTGCTGTCATGCTAGTTATCAGATCATTTCATTTTTCATAGAGCTTTTGCTCTTTGATTCACTCCAAAACGATGCCTGTTCATCACCATTGCAGTCAATAGGTTTGCAAAAACATAACATTGTCTCTCTAAAAGCGCGTGCGTACCCTATAATAACATCGCTTACCTTCCTTAAGGGCTGTCAGTAAAAAGCTCCTCCTTTAACTTGACCACTGTAAAAAGCCTATTTCATAGTCTAATTGTTCTAATAATTGACTTATTTTGATAATGTTGATTGGCCAAAATTTCAGTAGGTGCCAAAAAGCTGCTTTGCCCCCACTGCCACACCTTTTAATACAGACATGAGTGCAACAAGAGTTTTTCCGCTACCAACATCACCTTGAAGTAGGCGTTTTCATTGCATTTTCATTTTCTAAAATCTCTGCTTTTATCTCACCAATTACTCTTTTTCTGAGCATCTCGTTAAATCGAAGGTAACTGTCTCGATAATTCTGCCAATAAACACCGTCATCACCCAAAAGCGCACGTCCATTTTTAGGCTGATTGCAATTTCTTTCGTAAACGAAAGAAAAAGAGCCATTCTGTAACAATCTAGATTCTCTTGCTAAAGCCACATCTGAAAGTGACTTTGGCTGATGAAGCCATCTAAAGCTATCTGTAAGGGAAATCATATTGTACGCTTTTTGTTTTTCTGTTGAAAACTTCAGGTAGGTATCGTTTCTAATTGCTTTAAAATGGGTATCATTAATTTTTCAATTTCTTTAGATGTGATTTTAAGGCTACTTGATAAATTGGCAACAATAGTTAGATGTCTCATCTAGGTCTCTTCTTGGAATTAATTTGTAGTGGTTTTTACAAAAAGACTATTTTTCATAACCGCTTCTGCCAAAAAGAAGATAGTTGCTATTTTGAAACAGACTATTTTTAAACCAGGCTGATTAAACCAATAGGCTATACATTACCTGCTCACTAAAAAACTTGCTTTAACCATACTTTTCCAATTTTAGTGACTTTCTTCTACTCATAAACTCTACCAAAATAAACCATATCGCTTTCATCCGCCACTGACTGAACGGCCTTAATTCTGCCAATTTTCACAACGAAAAGGAAAATGAAATAGCATATCAAGCAATGTTGTTATACCCATATTAGAAAATATTTTGCTTTTTAGCACCAACAACCCGGAAAGTGTTTGAATTGATTCTTGATAATTTTTCATTTTTCTCCTCTCTTTTTCTCTAACATATCAAAATATAGGCTATTGCTGGCTAAAAACCGAGTTGACGACTACTTTCTCTTTTTCATTATTATTGATGAACATGAGGATGAAAATGATACAAGCTCATCTTATTTGATCTTGATGGTACATTAATTAATACAAATGAGCATATTATTTCTGCATTGGAAAAAGCCCTAGTTGAACAAAGCGACGTCAAAAACGCGAGAAGATATTATCGCAACTTTTGGCATCCCTCTTCATAAGGCTATTAGAGAATTTTGATGCCTCCGAGCTGATAAAATTATTGAAAGTTACCATAAATAGGGTAATGAAAAGGCTTTTAGTGATATTTTTCTCTTTTTCTAATGTCATTGAGATTTTAAGCTATCTAAAAGAAAAGAATATAAAACTAGCTATTGTAACTTCACGAAAAGAAAATGCGATTAATTATTTAGCACATTTTTAATTTGCAGCATTATTTTTGATACTATCATTGCACCAGAAGATGTTACCAATCACAAACCACATCCAGAACCAGTTGAACTGGCATTAAAGAATTTAAATGTACGACCGAGTGAAGCCTTGATGGTTGGCGATAGTCCTTTTCGATATTCTTTCAGCCAACTGCTAATGTAAAAAGTGTCGCCGTTGGTTATACGCTTTTACCAATGGAAAAGTTAAAAGCAGAGTAAACCGAATTATTTTATCGATTCTCTTTTAGAACTTACTTCGTTTTTAGATTAAATAATACGTCTCTTAGGGACGTAGTTTTTATTTATTGCGATATTTTTCATAAAGGCTCTTTTTCAACTGCTTCTGGTACAAAAGGCGCTCAGCATCGCCACCTAATGAGGCTATGTTTTTAATCATACTTGAACTGACAAAAGAATAATTGCTAGCAGCTGTTACGGTGTCAATTTCTTCTGCTAAATATTTATTAAAACTTGCCATTTGCATTTCATCATTCAAAATCAGAAATAACTCTAAGTCCTCTCGACGATTGCTACTGCACCTTTTTCTTTCTGCTACAAATCAACTATGTCCCCTCAAAAGTTTCTCTGCCGAAATATTCTCCAAAGTGCTTTGACGATTCCAAAATTAAATTTACTCGTCTCCCCTCTATTGAGTGTGTTTTTATAATTATCCTTTTGCAACAGCAACATAGACTTTTGCAAACAATTTAGATGCACGTTCTAAAACACTTATAGACTCGTTTGTTAAGGGATCAAAAGGTCCCTGAATAAACTGCATTTTCATCTTTACCACCTTTAAAAAGTTTTTCCATATCATCACTATGATGAACAATTTTAGCGGCACACGCCGCCACTAAGGCACAGACAATATCATCTCTGCAAAGGTGTTTACCTTTACCTTTTTGGTGTCGAGTTCTTTAATTAAGCCAGGTTTTCTTTTTTATCGAGATAACTAAAATTAGTTTTGCCCTATTGTGCCGTATAAATTAGAAATCGAAAGTCCTATCACCTCATCTAGTCCAAAAGTTCATCTGTGACAAATAGCCTCTTGTAAATTGGCGGTAGCAGACTCTCTTCTGCCAATTTATCTAGGCTTATTCCCATTAAGATAGCATACTGTACTTCTCTTTTGCTTAAAAACACCATCTAGGGCTTCTTCACACTCTTTTTCGTTAAGTTCTTACAATATTTTATAATTGTGTGCTGATGAATTAGATCAATAATAGCCGAAAGATTGATAGCTCTTTCTTCTAACAAATCTAAAAATATGTTGTTTCATATCAATTCTCCTTTTAAAACAACTAGCATTCTCACCTAAATAATCTTTTAATAGATTTATCATCAGGGTGCTACCATCTGTTTGATAGCTTTATCTAACTTAACCGTTTTTCGAGTATCGGCAAAAAATACGATAGGTTAAAACCTCACCCTGATGATGATTTAAAAGTGCATATAACCCTTTCAATTTATCGTCTTTTCACTCGATAATTTTAAGAATAACTTTTTCTCTGAAACGCCTACATTTGTTTTTCTGTTTCGAGAAAGCTGCCATCTTTATTTAAAGGGGTAATCTTTTCTGAAGAAAAGCTTTTTATCTTCATCTTGTTCGTTGTATCGACCTTCCACTAAAGCCACTCTATCTTCTACCAATTCTGTTCGAAGTCCCATTAAATTTTTCGGAAAAATGAGTAGATCTAAATTTCCGTACAAGTCTTCTAAGCGACAAGTTGCCATCATTTTCACCTTTTTAGTTGTCTGATACTTGATTTTAGTTAATATACCTGCCATTATTACATCGTTTCCCACTAACGCTTTCTACAAGCGTTCTTGTCGTATGACTTGTCTTTTAAATCTAATGGAATCTTGATAGTCTTCTAGGGGATGACCACTCAACGTAAATACCTAACAAATCTTTTTCAAAACTGAAAATCTCACTTTTTCAAATTCTTCTACTAGGGGTAAATCAATTTCATCGTGGTTTTTCTTCAATGCTTTCTTCAAAAACATCAAAAAGGAGAGTTGACTGCTATTTTTAGACTTGAAAATTGCTGTGCATTTTGAAAAACTGTTTCATGAGATTGCTAAAAGGGCTTTTCTTTCTTTTATGCATTGACTGAAACGAGCCACTTAAAATCAAATTTTCTAACAGCCTTTTATTAATACCAGCTAGATAAATCTATTCTGTATAAAAATCTGCTAAAGATGTAAAAACTGCGCTTTTTCTCGCTCTTTACAATCCTTCTATCGGTGTCAATCCGATGCCCTTTAATCGCACCTAAGCCAAAACGAAATACCTTTTCTCGTTGCGGTAGAAACCTAAGCTGCTTTCATTAATATCTGGTGGCAAGACTGGAATGAGACCATTTTTGACATTCCTCAATATAGAAGCTAACCTTATCATTATTGTCCATATAAGAATTTAACATTTCAGCCATAAACTCTTTTGGATAGTGCATATTTAAGTATGCTGTTTCAAAGGCTAGTCTACCATAGGCGGCACTATGACTTTTATTGAAACCGTAAATCCGGCAAAATATTCAATTAATTCGAAAAATATTTTTCAGCGATTGTCCTCATCAATGTTATTTGCTCTTGACCATCTATAAATTCTGTTTTTAAGTGCCATAATAATCTCTGGTTTTTCTTGCCCATAGCACGACGCAACATATCTGCTTGCCCTAAAGAAAAGCCTGCCAATCCATCACTGGCAATTTGCATTACTTGTTCTTGATACAAGATAACACCATAAGTTGATTTTAAAATAGGCTCTAAAATCGGATGCAAATAGGAAACCGTGCCGTGCTTTCTTAAAATAAAAATCCTCCACCATACTACCGCTACCGAGTGGCCCTGGTCGATAGAGTGCAACTAGCGCAATAATATCTTCAAGATTATTCGGTTTTAAGTCTTTTAAAATCGCTCGTATGCCATCTACTTTCTAGCTGAAACACGCTAATAGACTCACCCCAAGAAAGCATTTCATAGGTTTTTCATCTTCTTCTGAAATTTTTGTCAAATCGATTGAAATACCATAGCGTGATTAATTCAAGGGTTTTACTAATAACTGTAAGTGTTCTAAGCCCTAGAAAATCCATCTTCAACAAGCCAATTTCTTCGACATCTTCTTTGCAAATTGTGTAATGATAGCACCTTCGAAGTTCTTTTGAAGTGGCAAGTATTCAGTGAGTTTCTCTTTTGAAATCACCACGCAGCAGCATGCGTCCCTGCATGTCGTGGCAACCCTTCTAATTTTCTAGCCGTTTCGCTACAATGCCATCAGGGCTTCATCTTCTGTTATCATCATTCTAAGCTCTTCAGAAGCGGACTAGCCTTTCCTAAGGCATGCACCTAGTTCATTGGGAATGAGTTTTGTACCTTTTACTAACCACGGGAATCGAAATTTCCATCACGCGTGCCGCATCACGAATCGCACCCTCAGCCGCCATCGTACCAAAGGTAATAATCTGACAAACTCTTTTCACTCCCATATTTTTCTGTCACATAATCAATCACTTCGCTACGACGTTCGTAACAAAAGTCAATGTCAATATCAGGCATATTGACGCGTTCAGGGTTTAAAAACGTTCAAAAAGAAGATTGTATTTCAAAGGATCAATATCCGTTATTTTAAGTGCATGCTGACCAAACCACTTGCAGCCGATCCCTACCCGGTCCAACATAACATACCTTTTTGCGTGCAAAGTCAATAAAATCCCAGACAATCAAAAATAGGCATTGCTAGCCCATCTTATCAATAACAGCCAGTTCAAAATCTAAGCGCTCTAAAATAGCTTGAGAAATTTCTTCATAGCGTTCTTCCAAACCTTGTAGACAAAGCGTTCGCAAATAGCTTTTTCATCATCTCTTTATCTAAAGCGAAAAATCGGCATATGATTAGTATCAAAACTAAAATCAAAAATTGCATTTGTCCGCCACTTCCATTGTCTTTTCTATTGCAGCCTTATACTGCGGTAAGCTAGCTATCATTTCATCGTAACTTTTTAAGTAAAACTCATCACCTAGAAAAATGCATTCTGTCTCAGTCGGAGAGTGTTTTTCCGGTCTGAATACATACCATCATGATCTTTGAATATGAGCATCTTCCCTAAACACATAATGATTGTCGTTGGTAACAACCAAGTCTATCTGTGTTTCGCTAGCTATCCAAGCCTTCGTTAACAATCAATTGTTCGCGCAAACCGTGATATTGAAGTTCAAGATAATAGTTACCCTTTCCAAAAGTTGCTTCATACCATCTGGCACTAGAAAGTGCCATTTCATAGTTGCCTTGCATTAAAAACTGTGGCACTTCGCCCCAAGACATAAGCACTCAAAGCAATTGCCTTCGTATTTTTCCAATACTCTGTCTACCTCGGTTTATAGTAAAATCCTCAATTGAGGCCAGTGATACCAATTTACATAAGTTTTTATAGCCTATTTCATACCAAAAGAATTAAATGGTAAGGTTTTCATCACGTCCGGCTTTTGATCAAAAGCGACTACGTCTTTGCAACGTATACTGCAACCTATAATTGGTTTGATACCTTCTTTTGCAAGTTTTATAAAAATTCAAATCCACCATACATCACAATTTTCATGATCTGTGATTGCTAGTGCAGAGCATTTCTCAAGTCTTTGGCACGCTTTACTTCCTCTTTAATTTTAGCCGCCCCTGTCTAAAAGACTATATGAGGTGTGATTGTGTAAATGAACAAACGCTTTCATCTTTATTACCTCTCTTATTTTTCTCTAGAAACCATCATTACTGTAGTGCAATGGTTATCAATTTATTTTCAACAAAAATTCTCACCAAAACTTTGATACTCGCCTAGTATGTCTTTTGCTCTTATTTCAAGTGTTTCATTTTATCGTCTAACGATTCCAAATCAGGTCAGAGAAATTTGTTTTGCTTCCAGTTATCTCATTGTATTTTAAGCGTAAAGCAATCTCGGAAATATTACTCAGCCATCGTAGAAAAGATTACCTAAACTCACTTCATCAAAATCATTTGTCACAAATTTTAAGATTCACCTATTAAGATAACGAAAATCTTCTCTTTCTTCTAAACGAAAACCACTCATTACCATATTATCAAAATGTTTCACTAAATTGAGGTTGTCTTTTGCAAGCTTTGAAGTGCACCTATAATGTCCCAGACGAGAAACACCAATCAATTTTTCATCATCTAATGCAGGAACAAGCTCTACACTTTTCCCACACGAGAAGTCTAGCAAGATAGGGAAAACTAGGTCATCTCACTGTAAAATTCAGATTTTATGTCACCTCGCTATCGCGCTAGTGAAATTTAAACATTTGTTATGTCTCTAGCAGTTACTACGTTTCCCTCACCTACCATCTAAATCCGAACGGGAAAACGACTAAAAGCCTCGTATTACACGAAACGCTCAGTGCCAGTTGCTCACCTTATCATATCTAGATGAACAGGCTCTCTCGTCATAATAGCTTCAGCATAGTGCACGTTGTTCCACACGATCAAAAATGACTTGATTGATAAGTGAAATTGCTTCGAATAATCTATGAGGCTTTGCATTAAAACAATATTATTTAATTTCGCGCCCTTATAAGTTCCTCTTCCGAATAATTACATGTCCACACTAGAGTAGCAAGCGTATGATCAATCGTATAATTTAAAAATATCTCTATCATACTCTGCAATAATCAGCGTTTCTTGATTTAACATTTTCCTACGCAAACGCGCTAAACTGGTCGCAACAAAATAGGCCTTAGGCGTAACTTCTCTTTATCTAAACCGCTAATAAAAACTGCTCTCTAACGCTAGAACTAACTCATCATAGAGATAACGCATCAATCGAGCGTTCAACACTAGGTTCAATACGTATCGTACGCCTACCTTAGGAATGGATGAGACTAAGCCTAGATTTTCAGCCTCTTTAAATCGCACGATAAAGCCGTCCCTTCACTGATACCTAAATTTCTGACAATTGACGCACAGAAACCTTATCACCCACATTTAAAAAGTTCGATATGTTGAATCACCTGCTCATGCTTTGTTTTTCTGTGTCATATTTCATCCCAATTGTTTTTCTGTATTATAACACAAAGCCAACTGAATGTAAAATGCAATAAATTTTGATTTTATAGACTATCTATACTTATATAACAGTTACTTTTTACTTGATTTTAAATTGACAAAAGAAAACTATTCTATAATGTCTACTTACACAAAAGGAGGATATTAAATGAAACGAAAAGCATTCTTAGCTGCCTCACCTCATACAATACTCTATTTTCTAGGATTTTGGTTTTTAGGGTTTAGTTTACGGCATTTATATGAACGCCTCCGGCTTTCCACTCATCTATCCCTTTTTAATGAGTTTTATTCATCTTTGCAGGTTCACTAGAATTTTTAGCTATTAAAAATGCTACTATCGCCTTTTGCACCCGTAGAAACTTTAATCTTAACGCTTTTAGTCAAGCTAGACACATCTTTTTACGGCTTATCCATGCCGATAAATACAGAAAGATGGGATTACTTTATCTGATTTTTGGTATGTGGACGAAACCTTTGCAATTAACTATACGCCAAAATTCCAAATAATGTCGATAAAGGTTGGTTTCTGTGTGTGACACTCCTAAATCATTTTTATTGGGTTTTAGGGTGCTGTTTTAGGTAGCGTTTTTAGGCTCTCATATTACCTTTTCCACAAAAGTGTATTGAATTTGCAATTACTGCAATGTTTGTCGTGATGTATTGAACAATGGCAAAAAGAAACAACTTATTACACTGGTGTTATTGGATTAGTCGCATCACTGGCTCTTAATTCTCTTGGTAAAGGTAGCTTTATGCTTCCTACTATGATTTTAATTTTAATTTTACTAACCCTACTTAGAAAAAGCTATTGATGAGGTGGAATCGCTAATGTCTTTTAAGGAACAAATTATAACAATTGCTATCTGTATTCTCATATGATGTTAACACGTTTTTGCCTTTCATCGTATTTTCAAGGACACACACCTGCTTATATTGATTATCTTGGCAGGCCTTACACATGCCGTTTTTCTGTATGTTGGTAGTCTACCATTAAAAGACGTATCTTTATTTTCTTCCAGCAGGCTTTACACTGAACTAATTGCTATCGTATTTACTATTTTGCTCCATCTTTGGACAAATGCTAATTTCTATCTTCGGTACAGTTTATAGATGCTTTTTAGTACAGTGTCTGTAATCACTAAAGCTAGCTCAAATAGTTAGCTAATTGGCAAAATTTCTTTCTAAATCAAATTTTGATAAACAAATTATTGAACATATACCTATCTAGAGATAGGTATGCCTCGAGGCGGAATCGAACCACCGACACGAGGAGTCAGTCCTCTGCTCTACCGACTGAGCTATCGAGGCAAGAAGCGACGCAGATGCAAACGGAACCCACGACCTCCAGCGTGACAGGCTGGCATTCTAACCAACTGAACTACTGCGCCTAATGACTCGTGCACGGATTCGAACCCGTGATATGCGCGTGAAAAGGCTGGTGAGCAACCGTTTCTCCAACGAGCCGCGAGATGGACGTTGACGGATCGAACCGCCGACCCTCTGCTTGTAAGGCAGATGCCTCCCAGCTGAGCTAAACGTCCAAAACGATACCTGCCTATTTTACATAGAGTTTAATTTGCTTGTCAAGACCATTTTCAATAAAAACTTCATCCATTTTAAAATTTAATTAGTTGCTTTTTCTTCTAAAATTTATAATCAATTTATCATGCTCACAGAAAGAAGCATCAAGCTAACCTTGAATGCTTCTTCTTTCTATCGACAAGATTTTCACTTTCTTTAATGCACGCTTGAATTTCCATCAAGTCCCCATAACACCCTTTGATTAACATCAGTGCTGGCACTCAGTCGTGATAGGATGTTCCAAAACAAGCCTGGATTTCTAGCATCAACTTCCTTGCTTCAATATTATTTTCCTTTAAAATTCTTTTTGCCGTTTAGACAGTTTGGACAAGTTTTTGTCGTTAGTAAGATAACTTCTTCTTTGTGTTCCTACAGGAACTTCTTTTAAATACATTTTCTATGCTTATGATGTACAAATAGGTTTTTCGGTAAGATGTTGTAAGTTTTTCTTCATATTCTTGTTTTTTACCGTCATCCCAATGTTCACTGGTTCATAGTAGCCAGTAATCTCGGCTGAAGCACTCTGTTTTATCACCACAATGGGGGCAAGATTTTACCTCACCTAAAAAGGTAACCATGATTTTCACAAATGGAATACGTTAGGAAAGCGTATATAAGGCAAACTGATATTTCGCAATAATCTCTAACTAATCCCTTTGCTGCTGTCCCACGTGGTATTTTTCGCCTAGTATGAAAGACGGTTCCTGATGCATAGAAAGTCCAAAACTATCTTGGGAATGTCTAACGCTTCAAAATATCTGCTGTATAACCAACTGGTAGGTGGAACTATTAGTATAATACGGCACATCATTATCAGAGGCTGTAATAATATCGGGATAGTATTTTTATCGTGTTTTGCCAAACGATAGCTTGTTGATTCGGCTGGCGTTGCTTCTAAATTATACAGCGTACCATCAATTTCTATAGTCTGAGATAATTTATTTCGAATAAAATGCAATACTTCTTTAGCAAAAGTTTTGAGTTTCTTCTCTTGTTAAATCTTTTTCGTAACCATTTCGGGACGAACCTCGCTTCATTCATTCTAAAACGCTAAGGGTAGAAAAATGTTTGTTTGCAAAGGTACCAAGATAACATTTGGTAGCATATGTCTTCTAGCAACTTGGATAAAACTCACGCTTAATAAAGAGCGAATTAAACGAGCTATAATCTTGTCCAGTCTTTCATCAGCCTTTATCTTCTGCCAAAAATAAGCTAATCTTGGCAAGTTTATCGTAACCACGCCAATTGAACCTGTACTTTCACCTCACACAAATAGCTACACCTGATACGCACTTCGCGCAAATCCAAACGTAACCCTAGTAGCACATACTTCAACATCGCTAGATTCATATCACTATTGATATAATTAGAAAATAGGGCGTCCCATACTTTGCACGTCATTTCAAAAGAGCAACGATTATTTTCCTATATCCGACCAATCAAAATCTTTGCAATAGAGGGGTTGTATGGATACTGAAAACCACATTTGCATCACCTTTTATCATAATCTCCATGCTTTCATTTATAGCAAACTCACATTATATGACCTGCCGCCGACAATAGCATATTCATCGCTGGGTCAGCTGTACGGGCCAATCAAAGTCACATTTGAAAAAGTCGTTCTAAGGCTAAGCGTATTACCCCGTAAAATAAAAGATTCAATACATTGCTTAACCTCTCATATACAGTTTATCTTCTCTAACAAAAGTATACGTATCAAACGACGAGAAAGCTTGTGCCCTGCTCATTCATTTTGCATATAATACCTAGAGAAATTAACCATCTGATTGCAAAAGGTGTTGAAAGATGCTTTTGCCGGTGAGGAGGTAATTTTACCACTCAAACCGCCTAAGCCTTCCTTTTTATCAATTGCTTGAGGGACCAGCCGCACAATAACCTGTTAGCACTGACAGGTCGTAGATGAATGTCACCCTGTTCGTGCATTTGCAATTTCTATCGCGAAATTTCACGAGCCAATAGTTTGCTGTCATTGCTCCGAATTAGATAGATTAACCCCCTACTGAATACAAGTTCAGAATCTTTTCTTTTAACGCGCCAATCTTCTACATTTAGATAACTATTCATAACCGTTTTATAATCGAGTAGCGTAGAGCCAACACTTCTAATTCTTTCTCGTTGCTTACGATACAGAATATAAAGCTCTAGCCATCTCGTATAACCTGCTTGAGAAAGAACCTTCCACACTATCTTGAATTATTTCCACACTAATCTCACCATTTTTCAACTAAAGATGAGAAATCGGCATCACTTTGAGGAAAAGGGAAATCAAGTAGTATTATCTCTATAGTATTTAGTTGCATCAAAGGCTTTCAGCATTGCTTTCTTTTTAATGCGTTCTATTTCAAATGGCACTATGTACCATCACGTTTAAGTACTTGATACATAGCATTGCCCTATTTTTCTGTGGTAATTTTATCAGACCAATTTGTCTTAGTCAAGCAAAAACACTATATATAGTATATTATTATTTTTATATCCCTATTATATTGTTTCATCATCAATAATATTAAAAATTTTAAAATCGTTTAGTCACGTTATTTTTGATCCTTTAAATAAATTATTTTGTCTACATTCCTTGCTTATAAATAGTTTATAGTGAGAAAAAGGTAGGCAAAAACAGTTTGCTCTCTCTTTTGTTTCTATTGTTATTTTCAAGAAAATTACATCGTAACATTCTAAATGTGATTGAAAAGTACACTACACTTACTCTAAACTTCTCTCACTATTTGCAAATGCTTTCTAATTTCTTGTAAAATAGGATTCTAAAATTTCTTTAGGAAAACCACTATAGTCTCGAATACCTTCTGTCATTTGAAAATTTGCAAAAATATAAAATCATCGCCTGCAATATCTTCTGCCATTGCTTTACTTTCATCGTATGAAGTGGTGAAATGAGCGTCGTTCAGTTCATAAGGTATTCTGATGTTGTCTTAATTGTGCTAGAACTCTCTCTAATCCAAGTCCCACGTCAAAAGACGACGTCATATCGATCACTTCATTATAATAGCGAAAAGCTGTTTTAATATCCATTGCCATAATCCTATCCATTTATCTCTAATAGATACGCCAAGCGTTTCGAAAACTACACCATTGGTATCTAGTTTGATTTGATAGCCTAGGGGCTTTGATATATTTGAATAAATTCAAAAATATCATCTCTTAAAGAGGTTCTCCACCAGTAATACAAACACTTCAAAAAGTGATCTTCTTTTTCTAGATGGGAAAAGAAAATCTTGGTATGTTTTTGATTAGAATCTTTCAGATGAATGAGATTTACGTCATGACAATAACCACATTAAAATTGCAAACCACTTAAGAAAACAGTTGTTGCCATAGGGTAATCAATTAGGCTAAGACTTAGTAAATCCTGCTACAGTCGCACTCATTTTAATCTCATTGATACAGAAGTTATCCAAGATTTCTTTCCGTACACGCCTCTTCTAATACTTCTTTGCATTTGACATATAACACGTTTTAATTGTTTTTCGATGTATCGACAGCTTTATTTGCTTTTTAAAATGGTGGATTTTCTTTGTTTTAAAAATACTACTCTTCTTCATAATTCACTTCTGCTCGGTCCATAAGAAAACGCCCAAATCATAATTGATCTGTGCTTCCATTTGCCAAATTCTTTTCTTCTATATCTGAACTCTTGGGAAATGTTTGGATGATGCTTTTCACTGCAAACTTGAGGGCTATCTTTGCAAACTGTTTTACTCTTCTTTCCATTATCTTTTGATAACTGAGTAAAATACAGATAGTTCACAAATTACAACAAGAAAATTCATACCATCACCAACTTTTTATCCACTTATTATTTCTTCTAAAACAACTGTTTCTTCTGTTGTTTTGCCACAATAGATTCTCTCATCGCCGTATCTGCTTTTAGAATTCATTCATTTTGTCAGTAATCCATCACACCAGTACCTGCCTTTTGGAAGGCTTCTGCCATCGCAGTGGTACTTCCGCCCTCGGCTTCATCTACTTTAGCGTAGCATTAGGCTACTGAACTTTACGCTCGTATCTTGTTCTTTTGCAACTGCTACCGTGTCGTCTTTCTTTCGGCTTTTAGCTAGAGCAATATTCTTGTCGGCCTCAAGCTTGGTCACACCTGAAGCTCTGCACCACATTTCTACCAACCAACATCGGCAGTATCAATGGGTAAGATTTCCAAATGAAGGTCTGCATCTAGCCTCTTTGATGAAAACCGTCTTTAAATAGCGTTGTCTGGATTTTCTAGTAGTACGTCTTTATGACTCGTTGAAGCAACCTACTGTAGAAACAATACCTTCACCTACACGAGCAATAATCGTTCCCCTCACCAGCACCCCAACCAAACGGTCGATGTAGCGCACAGTCACTCTTGCTGTAACCACGACTTGAATACCATCTTTTGCCATAGCTGCAATTAGGGGCCGTAGTAATGACTTTTGCGTAACGGATACCATCACGGCTTGGATTTCGCGCATCACGCCCCTGCTAACAATCGCTGCTCTTGAAAAATCGAGGCTCAATACCTGCACGTTCTCAGCCCGCAAATCAAGGCGTCGACTACTCATGTCTGCGACACCACCAGCTAAAAAGGTGCGCCTCAAGCTTTGCAATTTCTAAGTCAGATAACTTTAGTCGCTTTTAATTAAGGGTAGCACGGCTGCTGGTTTAACTTTTCTAAGTCTCATCCCAATTAAGTTTGCCAAACCTGACCTCGAACATTGGCTGCCATTGCTGAAATCCAGAGTCCGCATAGAATAAAAGAAATTAGAATCAGACACGGCAATTAAAATGCTAAAATCATCATAAATCGTTGCAGTAACCTCCTCTCTATCGATTACACTCTACTACCGACCACACGTGCCTTCAGCTTTTAATTGCACCAACACGTTCTTCTTTTCTTCTCGATGTAGCTACCATCTGCTAACAACATCTATGTGTCCCATTTCCTTCTAATAGGACACCGCGAATGGACGAAGAGGTGAAGACTCTGCCCCATATAAACCAATCGCTTGGCGATCGTGGTAATTATTCTTAGCGGTATAACCTTCTCTCTTGTGCTTAAACTTGCATCAATCAATGTTTTGACTAAATGAAAATTTTCAAGAGCTTTTACTTAACAAAGGAATTAGAGAAAAGGGTAACGACAAACAACAGCTGTCACATAAATCAACCCTTGTTTTTAAATCATTTGCACAGGTCCTAGTAAAACACATACAATAATACCATCATTGATACCACAGACATGCAAAACCTGGAATAAATTCCCCTCAACACCCATCAGAGATACTGGACAATAACCAATATTATTACAGCAAGCATCCAAATCACCTCACTATTCTATCTATTATACGCATCACAGCCCCAGGAAATAAAGCCATCTAATTAAATCTTCTAACCATTTAAAGCAGCTATAAATAAGAAAAAGGGGCCTTGTATCTAATAGATAGACTCTTTCTTTTGTATTGTGAGGCTCGAATCTAGAAACAATAAATTGAAATATGAAAACAAAGTCATCAAGCCCAGCTCAGCACCTGCCAGAGTAAACCGTATATTCGGCATTCTCTAAGAATAAAAGCAAGTGCTAAACCGATAAAAAGACAAAATACTCTTTTAATAATAAGGAGGCTTTCGATATGTAATGACGCGATGTATTTCATTATATCGCTAATAAAGGAAAACTACTTAGGCAACTGTTTCTCGTTCTGATCTTTCTGCTTTAAAAATTTGGAATGGAGATGCTGAACTCGTGTATGTAAATAAGAAAGCCCTGAAAATGAAATCAAAAAGAGCAGCACTAAAAGTTGTTGTCCATTCCGGAGTAATCGCATCGAAGCCTCCAAAATAAAAAGCCCATTTCTAAAAACATAAAGCTAATATCAACAACCGAATTATTATCATATCTATTGGTGTAAACAGTCTACTGCCATCCAAGAATTAGTGCGTATGATCAAACGCAAGTAAAAATGTCGCAATCTGTTCTGATACCTCAAAAATCCGTTGACTACTGCTCAACAGCATAAACAAAAGACTAAATCCTTAAAGAATAGCTCTGTAAGTCTCAACTTTTTAGGTTTAACTGTTCAAATTATTTTCTTCCCTTTCAAAATGATATACTTTATTCTAACACAACCATCTATCTACATATATATACCCTACTAAGATAGGGTATACTTTCTTACAGCGACCAATCACTTCTTTGTGCAGAGGCCTTTTTGGCCTGCCAACCACGTGAGAGTTTCTCATCAGCAATATCTTTGTTTTTATATTTTTAACAACGTTCTTTTAACGGCATGTTTCAATCATCTGTGCGTCACTTTTAGTGCAAAACGGAAAAGCATAGCACCAGATAGTATTGCTGCCACCGCGGGTGATGTCTGGGCCGGTAAGATCAGCTGCTGAACCGTGTGCCGCGCTGTCTGAAAAGGCTAATTTTTCCGCCAAGCTGGCTGATGTGCTTGTCCCAGCTCTGGAAAGAGACGTCGCCGCTTTCATCCCTACTCGAGAATATCCTCCAAAACTGCCTTTCCTGTCACACAACAACATCAAACCGTCTCAGGATTTATGAGGTTGAATCGCAGCGTTCATCAATGTGGAGATGTCCACAGAAAACATCTCGGATAATTTTCTCCTGTTCTTCCAGAAACAACTTCATCGCCAAAGTCTTGGGGTCTCTGAGACGTTCCGCCTCATCCACTAGTTAGAATTCTCTCTACTATCGGCTAAAATGAAAGCGTCTTTAACAATACGTCTAATTTCTGCCTTACTGTGCCTCCATTCTATCGTAAGCGAAAATCACCTTCACGCTCCTCACAAAGTAAATGCTACACCAAGTTAATTCTCCTCAAAGAGATGACGCAAATCTGTACCACTGGCAATTACTCTATCGCGAAACTTGCACTACACTAGGAAGTACATGATATTGCATGGTCTAATATTAGAATACAAACTACCCAACACTTTCATTTCTCAGGGTCCATTTCACGACGCTGGGTGTGAACTCTACGAAATTGTCAGCCACTCGGGATTGCCGACAGATTCTAAAAGAAACGGCTTTAATTTCCACTATCCAACAGCTAACTTTTCTTTGGTTTCCTTCTAGACATGGACGAGCCATATTTTTCCATAAGCCACACCACCAAAATCACCATACACCCATTCGAAAGAAAGCGAAAGTTTCGCCCTGGCTGCTTTCGTACCTCTTGAGCCGCCTTCCAATAATTTCTGGACCTATGCCATCGCCTTTTCATACATACGCATCTTATCCATTTTTGCCACTCTTCTTTAACGCAACTCAGCAAGTTGCTAAAGCTCTTACACTTTCTTCAGTACAGCCTGGAGACCCGTACACTGATAGGTTTTCATCTTTTAGTCTTCATTGATACCATGACTAATCGTACTCAATAAGCTTATCGCCATCTCTCAATTTTCTCACTTTGCCTCGACTCTCAGAATTGTGTGACATATTGATTGCAGATTTTGCATGATATACGCGCAAAGCTTTCCTGCTATATACGACGACTAGTGCCGCCGACAGCTGTACGTATGCGTGAATCATACGAACTCCCACAAATCCACAGAATTTTGCCCTGCCACTCAAAACATCGCCAGTCAGTAATTTTGAGACGGCGTAATCAGAAATCCAGCACCCTCCGGAACAGTATGCTTTCATATTTTCTTCACTCTGCACCATTCCAAATATCATGACGGCAATATCAAACTCGGTATCACATTTGTCGCCAACCTTCCAAGCTCCTTTCACTCTCACACCTCCAAAGGACTGGGTAGCCTGTGAAACCAACAGCGCAAGCTGCAGCCACGGCTGCACTCGTCAAACAGACTTCTGCTCTAGAGGATCACCCGCCCACGACCCGGCTACAAAATTGCTGATTTGTTGTAGAGAGGGCTCTCCTTCCAGCTAAAATACCCATATAGCTACCCAAGACAAGGACCACGGTCGGTGTACTAAAAACGCCACCACCAGTCTAAAACAGATCAGCAATAATTTCTACTCATGCGGTGATCAGACTCATTTCTTGCGTGCACCTGTTGCCACAACCAACCGCAAATACAGGCGCAACTCTTTTACCTTTAACAATTCGGCTGCAACACGCATATCTTCCACACGACCATTGGTGCAACCACGATCGTCAACCTTGGCTCAATCTCTACTTTATCAATCTGACTAACATCAGCATAGCATTGGTAAATGTGGCAGGCGCTGAAGTCCAGTGTTGATAACCAATGATGACTGTCTTGGCATTATGTTTCTGCAGACCTCATCGGCTTCATCTTCATTTCACCTTTGTAGCGATCTTTTACATGGGCTGAGAGTAAGTCTACATCTCACTGGAAAATACCATGTAGCACCATAAGCGACGCTGTCTGGGCATAATGATCGTCATTCTTCCTGCCTCCATAGAAATATGCTGTAAGCCCTCACCACAAAATTCTAGTGTGATTCATATAACGCACCATCGACACCGATTTGACCACGTATAAATGTGAGCAACGTCTTTCCCACTGAGTTTCACTTATTTTAGAGGTTTGCGTCAGTACCACCCTTTTAATATGCTCCTTCGGTAATGCTTGAGCCGCCGTTTCACTCTGATACATTGCTGCCGCAATATCCGCGAACTCCCATGCCCGTTGAAAATGCGCGCCTTCCAGGGCGCCGTGAGTACAGGCCATGGCTGTCTGCACCTATGATTAAATTACATCTGGACCTACAATACCTTGCTCTGGTAGTAAACAATGCTCCACACCCATCTTACCCACTTCATAATAGTGTGTAAAATTTGATGTTCTTTTGGCAAAATCGCGAAGCACCTTGCACCGTTCTGTTGATTTAATGTCTTTTGTTGCTGGCGCGAAATGTATCTGGTACCATTGCAATCTGTAGTTGCACAAAAACACGATTCATTCCCATCTCATTTCACGAATGGCAACCGGTCCTGTAATATCATTACTTAACACCATATCCACTTTAGCACTTCACAAGTTGTCCGGCTCTTACTTCATCTGAAACCAGCGTGATAAGCAATAATTTTCGAGTTAACGTCATCCCATAACAACACTAATTTATCCTCATGAAAGACGATTGATACCGCATCAACATACGCGCCTTTTGTACTCGCTTCTAACATATATGCAGCGATACCTTTACCGTTTACGGTAATACCATCAAAGGAAAAGCTCTTACTCTAACTTCACCTCGTGCATCTTGAATTGTGCCAGGCGTGACAGCCCCTAAACGATAATCTAAAGAGCGTCACTCTGCCTTTTAAGATAGGTTTCAAACAACTATCTACACCGCTTCCATAAGCCGCATCAATTGGTCCTCACCTGGCGCAACACTCTCTTCTAATTGGACCATCTTTTAAAATACCAGTCAATAGAGATCGCGATCGATGTTGAGATCCAGTTCCGGCAAAAGCATAAGCCCATATGATTGAACGCATAACTTTTCTTCATGTAACGCTTATCTAAAACAAAGAGCAATTAAATCATCATCTAAAAATTTTCTTTTGGTTTGGATAATGAAAAGCTTGAATACTTTATTCAATTTCATCTTCCTCAGGCATAACCAAGACTTTCCAATCTACTAGATAGCTGCCAGACGACCAGAATGTTGCCTAAAACTAAATTGTCGACTTGAATACCAATCTCACTAGGATTCATAATTTCATAGGTTGAACGTTCTTTTAGCACGCCATCTTGATGTATTCCAGATTCGTGTAAAAAGGCATTTCTTCCTGTAATTGATTTATTTGGCGGAATGTGGCATCCCCGTAGTCCTACTAACTAAACGACAAGTAGCTATAAATTTCTTTTAAATTTAATGTCGTACTGACAACCTATTAACTCGTTTCTTGTTTTTAACGCCATTGCCACCTCTTCAATGGCGGCATTTTCGCACGCCTGCACCAATACCATTGATGAGACCCTTCTATCTGTCTTGCACCGCTCATTAGTGCTGATACAGGAGTTGGCTACACCCATACCTGAGATCATCGTGACAATGCACACTAAAAATAACCTTGTTACGGCTTGGTACGCCATACTAATCACTTCTTTAATAAACGCTTGATATTCCCAAGGCATCATATAGCCTACAGTATCTGGCAAATTAATTGTTGTGGCACCTTCTAAAATAACGGCCTCTAATAATATCATGCACAAAAGGCACTTCACTACGTGCCGCATCTTCACAAGAAAATTCCCGTATCGTCTGTAAAGGTTTTCGCCAAACGAACAGCCTCTATTGCAATTTGTTTCACTTCAGAAGGTGATAATTTATGTGTCATATGAATTGGACTTGTTGCAACAAAAGGTATGAATACGCTTTTTCAGCCTTTTCTATTGCTTTGGCACAAAGTTCGATATCATTCTTATTCAGCTCTCGATAATCCGCAAAATCACGGCACCCTTTAGACTTGCTCTGCACTTTTGAAACTGCTTCAAAAATCTCCTGATGAAGCAGCTGGAAAACCGCTTCAATAACATCTACACTGAGCCTAACCAATTGATGTGCAGCAAGTTTTTCTTTTAAATTCACATACACCCAGGTGCCTGCTCCATCATCACGTAAAGTCATATCACTAATTACTTTCTCACTCATATACAAACCTCCTCAATAGTCCTTTTCTCTCTTTTATTTAGAGACGAAAAAGGACTTTCTTCCGCGGTACCACTCTATTTGTCTTGCGACCACTCAAACGATCGATAACGGCGACAAGCCGGCAAAAAGGCAACTCCTAAGGTGAGTTCAGTTTAGTAAAGTTACTATCTCGCACCAACTGATAGCTCTCTGTAAAACTTTGAGTTAAACTATTAGTCTTATTCAACGTTTTTAAAATATTAAAATACATTATAATGATTTCAAAATTGTCAAGGAAAAATTTAAAAATTTTAAATTGTTTTCAAGTTTTTATTTTATCGAATTTAAGTTGCATCCTACTTTTATCTACAAAAATATATTTCTTGATTTTTATATTACTCTTGTGTTAAAACACGATGTATTGATTACACACCGTTGGTGTTTTTAGAGGTGACTTTCTTGGCCAATATTAAATCTGCACGTATTAAGGTGGCTCAAGCTCGTAATTTAAGAAGAACTAGTGCAATGAGTGCATTAAAAACTGCTGTGAAAAAATTTGACTTAGCTTTCTCTGAAGGTAATAAAGAAAAAGCAAAAAGAAGCAATGATGCTTGCGGTTAAAAACCTCGATCAAGCTGGTTCTAAGAAAGGCTTACTTCATAAAAATAACGTTGCAAATAAAAATCTAAAAATCATCGAAAAAGTTCAACTCTATGAACTGGTTTATGAGCTGCCATCGATTTTCGATGGCTTTTTATTACATATTTTACGGAGGATAAACGAAAATCGACTTTAGTGGCTGTACCAATACCATTTTAGAACGCCAAGCTTGTGATTTTTGTCTTAATCTCGCCCCGAAAACGCACTAAGTTTTACAGAGGAAATCACTTTTCAATGTCAAACTGTACTCGTTGCGGTCTCTGTCTACAAACTTGTCCCAACAATATTTTCATTTGAACAAAAACGTCACAAACTCATAGTGAAAATACTTTTACTCTATGTAACTTTGTACTAAGCATTCTATCGAAACCCTATCTTGTTTGTATAACCTATCTTTTTAGAACTACTAAATCACCTTGCCCAAGGAAAAAGAATCTATATGCTCTATGAAGCGAACTTATGTCCAGAAATGCTATAGTTTCTACCTGACTAGAAAAGCTAGCTTACTACACACAATTATTTTCTGATTTTCATCCTATCCTAACTTTCTTATCTGAAAACGACTTTTTAAAGCTAAACCTAAAACCGATTCGTCAGATAGAAAAACGCCGAAACTTTCTAAGCGCTAGTCTAAAGACCGCGTCTAAAATGAGCCTAGCCTATCTTGGCGATGTGAGTAAACCTAGCATTTTTAAGAGAAGATAGCATAATATCGTTACATTAACCTTGTGGCACGTTTTAGAGCGTTTAAATAACACCTATACTATTTTTGCCAAACATCAGTCTACCTTCCTATCAACTTGCTACAAAAGATTGTGATTTTGTGGCTATTGTGTCTGAAACTGTCCTGAAAAACGCACTTTTTATCCACGAAAAAGATCACTTTTATTTTTAGCTATGTACAAATTGCAATCTGTGCCTACTTTCTTGCCCAAAAGAAAGTCTTTTACACTACCCCACTAACTAGTGATAGCCTTACCACCGTGACACTTATCTGATACTTTATCAATCAAGTGATTTATGATACACCAATAAAAATTATTTCTTAAGGAGAATTTTAAATGTCTTCAGAAAAAGAACAAGCGCTTAGTTCGGAAGAACGAGGTAGTAGAAACAACCGAAGAAAAGAAACCTTACTTTCAAAATGAAAATAAACGAAGAAAAACACCTCTCATTCTTACAAAAATCAAACAAATTCAAACTAATATGGTGACCTCATCAAAAAGAAAATGAAGTCAGCCTATCTGAACCGATTTTAGAAGAAATTATCCGTGAAAATAGAAGATGACACCCAAAAGAGAGTATCTCTAGCTGACACTGATGAGAAAGCTATAGCAAGTGAAGAAAATGAGATGATGAACACTTGTGAGGCTCTGCGTGCCTAAAAACACACCTGATGTCTGCACCTACACCTTTACTAAAAAAGATTATGTAATGGTCCATAGAAATGATACCTTAGCCCTAGTAGATACCCTCGTATCTTTATGTAATGAAAACCCTTTGAAGATGCTATTTTGGGCGATGGTTTATTAAATAAATTGTCTGGCTCGGGTAATGAAGAAACCGCTGGTGAGGAGCCTCTTTCATTAGATTAAAAATCGCGTACAGACGATTTTAAATGATGCAATGGCACAAGCCGATCTCATTTTTAAATGATGCAAAAATTCTTTCTCATCAACTGCTATCCAACACCGAGATTCAAGCACGTTATGACGAAGCTGAAAAGAAATCTCTTCCTCGCACTGCCTTAACTCGAGAAGAAAGTAATAAAAATTAACTGAAGCTAAAGATAGCCTCAAATCAAGCGAGACAACAATCTGAAGAAATTTTTGAAAATATTTAGATAAGGCTGAAGATGATTATCAAGGTTACTGGGAACGTGCCGAAAAACACCTAGAAGCCTCACATGAAAAATCACTCTCTATCCTAAATAGGGCGCTTGATATTTACAATAAGGAACTAAATGCAATTAGAGAAGATATGATGACCTTGGACGATATTTTAAGAGAACTTTCTATGAATCGCCCAAGAAAAATAGAGTAACTATGAAACAATTACTTTTTACTTTTTAGATAGTAACATCAGAATGATTTTATACTTCATTTTTAGCATCAACCAACCAAACAAATGCTTTTAGATAAAACGGCTTTAAGTGATTATACCCTAGAAGATAATCTAAAAAGTTAAAAACAGGGAATGATTTTTGAAGAAAAAGAAAAATATCGTCTTCATCCCAGTTTTTCAAAAAGCATTTTAAACAAAAATATGCTGCTCTGCTTTAAACTCAGTTTCTTTATTTTTGGCATTTTTCTAAATCGCTACTACAATAGAAAAACGGCAGAGCACAATAATTTGTTAGAAAATTATTTTTAACTAAAACTATAAAAAGACCACTTAATGCGTGGTCTCTTTTATTAGTCATTATCAATAATGTTTGTTGCTTCAATTTCTTCTTCTGTCATTAACTTACCAACATAAGCTTCACCATCTAGACCTTTTTGTTGTAAAAATCAACTAAGGCTGCTTTGATAGATTGTTCTGCTAATACAGAGCAATGGATTTTTCAGGTGGTAAGCCTTCAAGTGCTTCAATAACGGCTTTTATTGCTAAGTTTGATTGCATCTGCAACATGTTTACCTTTTATCATTTCTGTTGCCATTGAGCTACTTGCAATTGCTGAACCGCAACCGAAAGTTTCAAGGTAACATCTTCAATGATGTCATCATCATTGATTTTGCAGGTAAATTTTTCATCAATATCGCCACACTTGGCACTACCTACTTCTCACCAATACCATCTGCATAAGATCAATACTACCTACATTACGTGGATTTTTAAAATGATCCATTACTTTTTCACTATATGCCATTGTCTTTTCCTCCTCAAAATAGCTATTATAATAAGTTTTCGTCTTCCATAATCACTACGACCCGCTTCAGCATCCCAAACTGGACTCATTTTGCGTAAATTGTCGATAATTGGTGGTACGACCTCTGAAAATATAATCAATATCTTCTTCTGTTGCAGTTCATTAATGGTTAATCTATGAACCGTGTGCAATACTATGTATGCATGTCCCATCGCTAAAAGCACGTGAGAAGGATCAAGTGAACCTGATGTACAAAGCAGAACCTGAGACGCTGCAATGCCGTGAATATCAAGCATTAAGCGATAGATTCCCTTCAATACCTTCAATTGAAACGTTAACATTACCTGGCAAGCGATGTCTCTGAACTCATGAAACGAACTGCGGAAGTTCTAAGACTGCAATCAATTTATCGCGAAGTTTTATTGATAAGTTAATTTTTCGCATCAAAAATCAGTATAGGCTTCTTTATCGCTTCAGCTATTGCCATGATTAACGCAACATTTTCAGTACCAGCGCGACGGCCTCTTTCTTGACCACCACCATGAACTAAGTTTTCAAAACGTAGCCCTCTTTAACGTACAAGATACCAATACCTTTTGGTGCATGTAGCTTATGACCGAAATAGACATCGAAAGTCGATATTTTCATCAACTACATTGATTCTTAAAATGACCCATTGCTTGAACTGCATCGGTATGGAAAAATAATTTTTATGCTTTTACAAATAGCACCAATTTCTTTAATCGGGTTAATGGTTCCCACTTCATTATTGGCGTACATAATAGTTACTAAAGCTCAGTATCTTCTTTGATTGCTTTTTCAACATCACTAGGATTAACGCGACTGTTTCTGTCTACTCAGCAAATAGGTCACTTCAAAATATGATGTTTTTCTAAATATTCGCAAGTATGAGTACAGCATGATGCTCTACTTTTGAGGTAATAAATGTGATTTTACCTAGCTTACGCATACGCATTGACATAGCCTCTTAATTGCCCAGTTATCTGCCTCTGAACCATTTGATACAAAGAAAATTTCTTTACTATTAGCACCAATTTCTTTTGTCGACAACTTCTGGCCCTCTTCAATTGCTTTTAGGTACCTCACTCACCTGCATAAATGCTACTGGATTACCGTAGTATCAAAGTTAACAAGGCATCATCTTTTCTATAAACTCTTTAGCTAACTTTGTTGCAGCATTATCCGCATAAACAGATCTTGTACTCATTTTTACCCTCATCTATTTTATATTTGTATTATCAAATAATTCTTCTTTTGATAAATAACGATTACCTAAATCCGGTAACAACGACAATGTTTTTACCTTCTTTTCTCTATTTCTTTTAACTGGCTCGCTGCAAAAAGAGCTGGCACCAGAGGATAAGCCAACGCAGCCCTTCTGTTTTGAGCAATAGTCACCAAGTCAATTGCTGATGTGCCGGCTACTGTTAGGACTTCATCAACTTGATTTTGATCCAATACCTTAGGGAATAAAGTTTTGCACCCAATGCCTTGAATCGCACTGACTACTCGTCCTACCTTCACTTAAAAGTGGGAGATCTTTTGGTTCAACAGCATAGATTCTTACATTTTGCTACTTTTCCTTTAAGTATTTACCCACACCTGTTACCGTACCACCAGTACCTATACCACTCAACAAAAGGCATCTATTTTACCTCTAAATCAGAAAAATTTCAACCGCCGTTGTTTGATAATGCATTTGCCAATTCCGCCTCATTTTCAAATTGACCAATTACAATCGCGTTATCTAATTCTTTTCGCTAGTGTTTCGGCTTTTTACTGCGCCTTCCATTCCTTTCTTTAGCTGGCGTTAAAACAAGCTCTGCACCATAAATTTGCATTAATTTACGGCGTTCAATACTCATTGACTCCGGCATTGTAATAATTGCTTTCAAACCACATAACACCGCTAAGTTGATAAGCCGATACCCGTATTACCACTCGTCGGCTCGATTATGGTTCCACCTTCTTTTTAAAAGTACCTTTCTTTAGCGCATCCTCTATCAATCGAAAAGTGCAATGCGATCTTTAATACTCCCAGTGAGATTATATCCTTCAAGCTAGCATAAAAGTTTTTGCCTTTGCACCAATAACTTTTTCTAAATTTTCTAACCTGACTAGGGGTGTGTTACCAATTAAAGCTGTATTTTCAATTAACATACCGAACTCCCCTTTTATTATCCACATCCCTACATATAGCATAAATCAATCTATTTCAAACCGAGAACGTAACATTTAGCTAACAAACATATTTATTATCAAATTAAAAAGTTATCTTATATTTTTATAAAATATATATAATAATTCATTTTTACATACTACTTATTCTGAGTAAATTTGACACACACCTATCGGTAAACCACTTTTAAATGGATTTTGTAGCCTGTGTAAAAATTTTGGAGGACTTATGACAGAGAAAACATTTTATATCATACACCTATTTATTATCCAGTGCTAAATTGCACATTGGTCACGCCTAGCAGCACAACAATGGCCGATTGTATCACACGCTATAAAAGAGAATGTGTGACTACGACACCTATTTTCTAACTCGTAGCGATGAACACGGTATGAAAATAGAACGTTCTGCAAAAGAAAAATAATCTAAGCTCAAGGAGGCTATAGGTTGACATATTGTCTTAGGATTTCAAACCCTTTGGAAAAATCTTGATATTTCAAATGATGATTTTATTCGAACTACAGAAAAACGACACCACAAAGCTGTTCAAAAGATTTTTAAAAACCATTTTACGACAAAGGTGACATTTACAAAAGGTGCCTTCATGATGGTCACTACTGCACCTCTTGTGAAACTTACTTTACAGAAAGACAGTTGGTAAACGAAAAACATTGCCCCTGATTGTGGAAAAGGAAAACTGAAGTACTTGCAGAAGAAAGTTACTTCTTTAGGATGAGTGCCTACCAAGACCAGTTACTTGAATATATTGATGCCCATCCAGACTTTATCCAACCTGAAAGCCGTCGCAATGAAATGATTAACTTCATTAAACAAGGCTTGGAAGATTTGAGTATTTCACGTACCTCGTTTGATTGGGGTATTCCCGTACCAATCGATGACAAACACATCATTTATGTTTGGTTTGACGCTTTGACCAACTATATTTCCGCCTTAAATTGGGCAGAAGAAGATAACGCACTATACCAAAAATTTTGGCCAGCCGACATTCATCTAGTCGGAAAAGATATTGCACGCTTTCATGCAATTATTTGGCCTTGTATCCTCCTCGCTGCTGGTTTACCTCCTACCAAAACAAATTTTCGGCCACGATTTGGCTTTTTAATTGATGGTGGTAAGATGAGCAAGTCGAGGGAAATGTCATCGATCCTAATCTTTTCAATTGAAAATATGGTTCTGATGCCATTCGTTATTATCTTCTTAGTGATATTACGACTGGTCAAGATGGTACTACTCAGAAGAATCCTTAGTCAACCGTATCAATATTGATTTAGCTAATGATTATGGTAATCTAGTAAGTCGTACCATTGCTATGATTGACAAATATTTTGATGGTATCTTACCAAAAACAACAGAAAATACTGTTTTTGACCAAGAACTTGAAAAATCTTGCTTTAACAGTAAGCGATGAAACAAGTCATTATCTGGATAAAATTAGATTTTCCTAAGGCTTTGGAAAGTATTTGGAAACTTATCACTCGTGCCAATAAATACATTGACGAAACTATGCCTTGGTTATTGGCAAAAGACGAAAGTAAAGAAGAGTTAAAGAGTGTACTTTCTCACTTAGCTGAGTCTATCCGCCTATCAACTACAATGTTACTGCCTTTATGCCAAAAACTAAAAAGACCGTGTTAGAAGAGCAATTAGGCTATTCTTTTCCAAAAACGCTACTTGGGCCGATACTAAAAACCTTTCTTCCTTTTACCTGATAATTTTGAGTAACAAAAAGAGCCACTCTTTCCAAGAATTGGACCTAAAAACCTTAGAGGAAACTAGTGAAGAATCTACTCTGCTTTCGAGATAGCAATTTGACCCCTTTAAAAAGCAGAAAATTGAATACGACACTTTCTGAAAAGTTGATATTAGAGTTAGCTTTAGTTAAGAATCGTGAATTTGTCGAAAAGCAGATAAATTGCTCAAATTTACACTGATATCGCCTCAGAAGAACGCACTGTCTTTATCTGGTATTCGCAGCTTTTATCCAGATCCAAGTGTTTTCACCGGCAAAAAGGTACTACTTTTTAGCAAATTTAAAACCGAGAAAAATTCGTGGTATCGTAAGCTCAAGTATGATTTTTATCTGCTGCTTCAGATGACGACACCTCTACTTGAAACGCTACTTGTTACAAAAAGAAACTCCCTGAAGGTAGCTTTAATTTCTCAAAGGAGACTTATGTATTTATTTGACACGCATGCCCACATGGTGATGGGCCTATCACGATGATTTTAATGACGTTTGGCAAACGCACTTTTGATAATGTTTCCGCCCTTATTAACATTGCCCGTCATTTTGATGACGCCTACAAAGCGATTGACTTATGAAAAACATGAAAATGCTTTTGCGGGCCCTTGCTCTGCATCCTATTGATGCCAAAGATTTCAGCGAGGAAAAATGGCAAATATTAAGCGAACAAGCAAAAGACGCTAAAGTTTGTGCAATTGGAGAAACTCACCTAGACTACCATTGGGAAACCTCTACTAAAGAGGAGCAGCATTTCGTATTTAAAAACATATTGACCCTACAAGCTCTGAAAACCGCTCATTATTCACGATAGAGATGCCCATAAGAGATCATGGATATTCATGGCAAAATGGTGCGGATAGTGTTGAGGTGTTTTTCACGCCTATTCTGGTAGTGTAGATCCCTAGCTGAAGAAATTAACAGTCAATTTCTATATCATCAGGTGGTGTCGTCACCTTCAAAAATGCTAAAGTCGCAAAATTAGTTGCAGAAAAATAATTAGACAGGCTATTAATTGAAACAGGATTGCCCCTCTATCTAACCCCTGAACCGTTCAGAGGAAAAAGAAATGAGCCAAAAACGCATTATGTGGCACAAAAATCTGCAGATCCTAGAAATATTAGTTATGAAACAGTAGTTCAAAACGACGGGCAAAACGCCTGTCGCCTCATTTAATCCAATTTGGAGGTTCCAGAGGAAAACATTATGATTGTTTATTCATCGGTACAGGATCGCCAACATCATTCCTGTGGAAAAGTTCAGCCCTAGACTATCTTGTAGCCTCAAGGAACGAGACAGCTTTATGGTACTTGCTTAAATCGTGGTTGCATTCCTACCAAGGTTTTGAATCACCACGGCCGATCGCCCATTAGAAATCGTAAAGAAGCTGAAACATCTCGGCATCTCTGCCAAAGACGTTAGTTTTGATTTTGATTATGCTCACGTGTTACACAAAATTAGCCACAATGTTGAACTACAAAAGAATTTGTATCTCAATCAAGAAAACTTTCGATGTTTAATATCAAGGTACCGCCCTATTTTGTGCGTGATAAAGTTATTGTCGCAACCAAAATAATGGCGCGTGCGAACCTACAGAAGCGAAATCACAGCCGATAATATCTATATTGCGCCGGTAGAAACCTTAATTCCTCAAAATGGAAGGTATCATTGAAACGATAGATTATTTGACGCCTGGAACGTTTTTTCAAAATTTACCAAAACAACCCTATATAAAAGTTTATCGTTGGTAGGAGCAATCGGTTTAGAATTTACATATTTTTAACGCCTTTGGTACAGAAAGTCACCCCTGTTCAACATAATGTTTATCTCTGCCCAAGGCGGATAGAGAAGCTCTTTAGCTTTATGAAGAACGTATGAAAACGAGGTATTCTGCTTCATTGTACAAACGTAACCTTAAAAATTGAAAAAATAGAAGGTCAGATCTATCTCACAATTGAAGATATAGAGAGAAACTAATGAAATCACCATCTTAACTGCCGATGACATCTAATTGCACCTGGCATTGTACCAAATACCGATCTCTTTAGAAATTGAAATACAACACATACAGACGCAAAAGGTTGGATTAAAACAAACGAATATCTAGAAACTCTGCAAGTGGCGTCTATGCTTTGGTGATATCAATGGCTTAGCAATAACTTAGATGGCAAGGCAAATTATGAAGCTGAGATTTTGGCAATACAATTTAAAAAGAAGATGCAAAATTATATGGCTAACCAGAAAATACACCCATGTTATCTTTCAAACCTACAGCTTTAGCGTTGGTTTAACTGAAGATAAAGAAAAAGAAAGGCTATCGCGTTGTGGATTGGTAAAACAAGTGCTTATTGCTGATAGCAAAAGGTTATGCTCTTAGGTTATGAACTAGAAAGTAAGTCGGACGCCTTTGGCCAAACCTCGTTATCGATAAAGATAGCAATACGATTCTTGGCTTTCTACGCTATCGGTTATCTCATCTCTCACACTTTTACAACCCTATGTCAACTTGTTTGCGCGGGCGAAGAAGCACATCCCATTTTAAATGAATCTATCGCCTCTCACAGTCCGCAAGTTGCGCGACGAGAATAAACCGCCCTTATCTTTCCCAAAATGCACAAACTGTCTGTGAAACAATGCACGCACATCCCTCATTACAAGAAGTTGGTATTTGGACCTATCATTATCGAGAGGACTACCACACGCCCCCTCAAGGCTCATCTCGTTTTTACTCTTTTCTAGGTAAGATAGATACGCCTCATAGCCTCTTTCTTTCATCTTATGCTTAGTATAAACCGAAGTGCGGCACTATTGATACAGTAGCGTTGGCCACCTCAAATTTAGTGTCTGGTCCGTCTGACATGACCAAGATGACTATCACCTCATTTGACTTCTGCACTTCACTCAGTTCATCCCAAAAGAAGTGTCTCTTTTGTACGCTTATGGTAGCTTTAATCAATCGGCTTAGAAAACTTGGCCGCCACCCCATCAAACCTGATTCAAACTTTGTCAGACGAAGCAAAACAGAGGCTCACCTGTTGTAATATCTACATAAATACCTTCTTCAAAATAATCCCATTACAGGTTAGAAAACGCGGTTCCGTACTGTCATTGTCCACGCTTAGCCTCTTTACCAAATTATAGCTCACTCTTTTTCCTTTTTAACATACTTTCTCTCGGTCATCTTAAATCACTCTACCACGCTCATAGGATTCATTATACAACTCAACTTGATCTTTCAGGACGCAACTCTCTTGCCGCCATCTGAATCCAATTTGGATTAGCTTAAAAGTGGACGCGACCAAGAGAGATTAAGTCTGTTTGTTCATTTTCTACTAAGAAATGACAGTTTCGGATCACGAAAAGCTCCAACCACACTGACGGGAATACCTACTTCTAGAATCTAGTGGTTGCATTTGCAGCACTGATAGCCTGATAAATATTATCAGGCTTAACTTCAAGTAGCTCCACCACCAGAAACGTCTATCAATTCCCATCCCCGAGATCTTCAAATATCTAGAAAGAGAAAGTTATCTCTTTTGTACTACCATCTTTGTGGAATCTATCAAAAGAAATTCTTGCCTAAAGGCTACCTTTGAATTTCTTTGATTGCAACCAGACGACCAATCAAACGAAAACGATTCTACTACCACCATACTCATCTGGCGTTTATTCGTTATGTGTGAGATAAATTGATTCAATAAATAACCTGTGTGCCAAAATGCACTTCAAGCAATCTGCCCTGCTCTATTAGCCAAATATGCTGAATGTTTAAATTTTGAACAATCAAATCAATGTCTTCTGTGTCATCTCTTGGTATACCAAATTTTCACTGTATGCTACTGGAGAAGGCGCAATTAAATCAGTTGTTCCTTTAGCTTTTCTACCCATGTGCCAACTGTAACCTACCTCGTCAAAGATAATATGAACAAGTCTTTTAGTTACCTGTTTTTCATTCCAAGACTCCAAGCTATTCATACTTTGCCAACTGTTCGAATCAATTGCTGCTGCCTCAAAGCAATACTAAACTTACGCCACCTATCGCCCTTGCAAAATTCATAATGTTCTATATGCAAACTATCAATACCATCTTCATTAGTTACGCCGTGCACAAGCATCGGTGACATTATGTTTACTTTTGGCGTTAATTTTCCGATTGAAATGGATTCAAATAATTGACTTCTTACCATCGTTTGCCCTTTTCTCTTTAGACCATAGTAATTCAACATCGCCTTCAAAAAACGAATTTTCTTTACTTTCATTCAATAAAAACTTTGTATTAGCCCTTCTAAACTACTGTATAAAATTCTGTATCTACTTTGTCTAAGGCTCTACATTTCATCATCATTCAAGTCTTTCTGACGACGCTTCCAAGTTGCGATCAAAACCAGCGCCTACCTGTTAGACTTCTCACATCTTATCATCCGCAAATCGCGAGTAATTTGGAGCCGATTAAAGCAAAAACCCTTTAGGCATCTTGCCAAACCATACCAGTCGCATTCCAAAACTGATGAAAGCCTTAAGTGTACGGGCTGAAAATAACCAAGTTATTGCAAAAAGATAGTTGTTCCTTGCTAAATTTTTCACAGCTCTCTTCATATCTTGATAATCTTATAAATATCTCCCACCACATTGGTTCAACGATGAAAAAAAAATCTTCACCAAGTGCCAAGTTTCAATTTGTTTCACCACATTGCTAAATGCTGTAATTTTCATTGTTTGCCCTAAACCCACTTTCTATTTTTCATTTGTATCTTACCCTAAAATAGATTTTTTAGTGCTTTCTTTTCCCTTCAATCAAAAATCATTTACGCTTTCTTAAATATTTAAATGATTGTTTAATTGTAATAAAAAGCGCACCCAACGAGTACGCTTTTTATTTTTAATACTAACTGACTTTACTTATGCTTAATTGTTTAACAGCGTAGCACTTTAGCTGACCACACGCACCGTCAATATCCACTTTGCTCTTTTTCGAATACTCTGTTTTAAGCCGTTTTTTCTAAGCAAACTTAAAAATGTCTTACCGATTTTTATCTGACGTAAGTAGATACCACGCTGGATTAACTGGTATTAAATTGATATGACAATCCAAGCCTTTAACAAGGTTGCCAAAAATTTTGCTCTTCATCAGAAACATTAACGCCAGCTACCAATGCATACTCACAAAAGCTAATTCTCTTCGTCTTTTTTGATATTAGCGACAAGCCCTAAACTAGTGTTTCAAATTAAAATGCTTATTAATCGGCATAATTTCAGAACGCACCAACAGCACTTCATGCAAAGAAATCGCAACCTACTTCCAAACCTAAGTCGGCAAAGTCTTTTATTTTATCGGCTAGCCCACAAGTCGATACGGTCCGCGCCGGCTACTAATACCAGCACCTTTTCACTTAAAGCGTGAAAAACTTGCAAACAATATCAAAATTATGAAAAGGTTCTCCACCTATATAAACAATGTCTCTAAACACATCGTCTTTTGCTTTTAACTATTATTAATAAAATAGACTTCAGCCAAAATTTCCTCCCAAGGTTAAATTTCGAGACAACCTTGCTTCCCGTTGCACAGAAAAATACAACCCATAGCACAGCCTACTTGAGTTGAATCATATGTGTAAAGCGTTTCGCTAATCGCCGTCATAATGCATTAAACACATTCACCACCACTCTATCAGAAAATGAAAGTAAGGTTGCATGGATGTCATCAGAAGATATTTAGTTTCTTTTTAAGCAAGTAAATTGCACTTAACTCATAAACCATTCTCCTTAAACGACAAATGGTGTCTTTACCTAGATTGTGTGCCTTCAAAAAGAAGTATTGGCTTTTTGCACCCATTCAAAAAGCTGTTTGCTTTAAATTTTGTAAACCCCAGTGCCAAAAGCTTTTCAACCCTGCCAGGGCTTAATTCTGACATCAGTCATTTCTAATTAACCTCGCTAGGAAAACCATCCAGCCCATCTAAGTGTGTGGTAAAATTAGTTTCCATTCTCGGTATCTGTGCCACCTACTTGAAAGCAACATGCAATTTAAGGCTGTATCTAGAAGGAAACTGAATGACGACTTAAAATTATCTCGACTTTCTATTTTCTCTCCTTTGTTATCGTACACAAGTACTATACAACAAGAGACGCCACCTTTTTTACCATCTCACCTTGCCTTATCTAAAATCGTCGAAATGGTGCTTAATTCTTCAATTTGATAGCGATGCCCTTTAATTTGCATCTGCATCGACGGTTTAATACGCCCAAACTGCCATAAGAAAATTCACCAAGACTTTATCATCAAACTCTTGCCACTCTTTGTAAATCTCTAGCGTTCATCTTTTCACCTGAATGATAGTTATGCCCAATTTTTTTGCATTTTCTTTGAACGACTTAAGCGATGAGGATAGAGATCGCACGCAATAATTTCACCTCATTTTCATCAATTCAGCGGGCGTGTGTCACCAGGAGCCGCACAAACATCTAAAAACATTGCCTGCCAGGCTTTGTGAAAGTGCGGCGCCATACATCGAGCTTTCGTCTTGACTAAAAATTGCCCTTCTTTAAAAGGTTTTAATTCTCTGCCCCATTTAGATGGAGAAATACCTCATCTGTCTTTTTAGAAAGAATAGTTTCTATCCTTAATTGATTCAGAGTCACAACTAGATCTTTCTACTTGCTTTAATTGATTGGTTCTGACCCATAACGCACTTGACTGATTAAGTATTTTTGCAATAAAGCTTCCAATCTCAGGTTTTGGTTTCATCAAAAAATATCGATTAACCATTGTGGAAAACTGTAGTACAAACGACAACATCGCTTCTTTTATCTTTTTGCTTGCCAAATGACAAAGGCTTCTTCCCTATTCCAAACTTCTTTAACGTTGTATTAATAAAATTTGCCAAATGAGGCTATCCAACTGCTTAATCAAAGTCACTGCCTCATTAATTATAGCGTGCGCTGGCAGCACTTTATCCATAAAGAGCATTTGATAGGCACCATTTGCAAAATAATTTTGCACTCTATCTGTTGGTTTGTAAACTTTGCCACATGTTAAAGGACGTGATTTAAATGAAGTAATTGTGCTGCACAATTTCAGTCGTAAAATTTGCTTCAACGACAGAAAGTTGAGATGAAAGTGCTTATCCAATGCCAAATTAAAAGGTCCCACTTTCAATCATCACTTCAAAGAATCCTAGAAATTTCAGTTTTAGTCAATAGTCTCCAAATAAAATTACTAATCTTAACAACTGTAAATTGCTGCTACTAAAGCTGCTACATAAGCTGGCTGCAGCTGCACCTAAACTTTTCGGTCACCCTAACTCATCTTAGCAAAAATTATTCTAAGGAAATTAACGCACGACGGTTTGCATCAAATTCTACCGGCAAGGTAATGAGTTGAAATAACACAATCAAGCCAAAAAGCAGAATAATTTATTTGATTTAAACGGGCATACTCATAATCACACCTAAATTAACAGTGGAAAATAGAGCATACTCCCAAAATTAGCGTTACTGTTTCAAATCGCATTGCAATTTTAGCGACCATAATTTCTCTTTATCTTGAATAGCGTGACCACTCTATGGCGGAATAACGCCTAAAGAGGCGATGGAATTACTGTATAGACTTCAAGAAAGTCTAATGATTCCTTCTTTTGTGCAGAATATGATCACGAAAATAACCATCAGCGTTTCTAGGACACACTAATATGCTCTAACCCATTATCATCGAGCATCTTCTAGCGACATATCTCACCTGTTAAGCCATCACTTATCGCACCAACAGTTTTATATTTTGGCATAAGTACTTCACTTAGCTGAGCGCAGTGCCTCCAATATTAACCCCAAGTATTAAAAAAATCATCCAACCCAAAACATCATTGATACATCTTCTTTTCCCTTACATGTACCCTATCCCTTAGTCGAATCTCACCATTTAAGAAAGAACTAACTGGCATCAGTTTCTTACCATATTTAACTCTTATTAGTGTTTATATCTCATTCCATGTCAATGCTGTTTCATTTTATTGACTGCAATAATCACTGAACACCATTCACACCTTTGCTTTTATAAAATTTCATCTGAACGTCATCTAAAAAGGTATAGGCCTCGGTGATGGTGCAAGTGATAAAATCAGTTGTCGTATCTCTTGCAGCGTCCAATCAATTTTTTTCATCCGTCTACGGGGCCATTGGTGCAGCGTCACTTTTTCACCCCTGTAGTTTTGCCACCAATCATTATTTTGATTTTCTAAAATGTTGTAGCCACCTTCACCCTAAAGTGCCAAGGATCAAAAGCGTCCCACACGTCTCATCTCAGCATGTTCTCTGTTTATATACTGCACCACCTATCTAAGCTTACAGATGCCATCCTGTCCAATAACTGACCACTAATGGGGTCTCATGTCAGGAAAAAGAGGCGGTACATTTTCATTGGACAAGCCAATAATTTGAGTACATTTTTGGGGTAAAATTTACCTGAAGAAATGTCACAATGACTAAAAAACTATTTGTAGCTTGACATAAACTCTAAAATCATCGCTTCCATCTAGTCATTCAAAACATTGATTCTTTTCTGTTTAAGGTTTTTACCGTCACGCTTGTATTTTCGCTCACCGTATATCTGTCGTAAAACGGCAGCGCCAATTTCAAAACCTTTCTCTAGTAAAACAGAGCAAGTAGGCTTGCAAGGGGGCGTCTCATAAAAACGATTTTCTACTTTGGCCCCTTCTTTAAGTGGATTGCCTTATCTACAAATAAAATACCATCAAGATGGTCAATTTCAGGTTGGAATGCTAGGAAAATCGCTCGCATGAACTGCAACGTGCTCGCCATTTTTGTTTAAGCCCTCCACTGTGTAATTTCTTTGCATTGACCCACTTCACCATATTCGTTTGGACAAGATAGACAACCCTTCTGGTCCACCTTTTTTCTCCGTGATAACGGATTAATCAGCAGCATGTACCCTCACCAACATCAACACCACCAACTTTAGAAAAGCCTACTCTGAGGCGCTGCCGTCAACACCAAGGATTGATAACGTTCCATACATTTTTATCAATTTTGAATTTTAGCGCTCACCACCAACTTTTACTCAATATCGCCTTTTTACACATTATAACCTGCCATATAACTCCTTTATTAGAAATGATCGACTCTGGGTGAGAAAATCAAATCGATAGCCTTCTTTGAAAATTTGTATTTTTTTCAAATACCAAATCCAATTTATAGTGTTATTTTTTCATCGCCTTTAATAAATATGTTGATAGCGAAATGCCCCACTGCCCATCAGACAGGGACTTTAACCAGACTAATGAGTTTTATTTAAGAAAAGTCATTTCTATCAAATTTAGTAATTCTTTTTGGTTAGGTTTCACCTGTATCACTGACTACTAAACGAAGCAAATGCAAGGTGATACTCAAACACTTCTTATCTTTTATTTCATCTTCATAAAAGGCAAGGCCATAGTTTTGCAAATATTGAAGTTTAGGACATCATCTTTCTATATATGTTTGTAATGACAATCCTCTTTCGCCCTACCGGCTCACCTGCCACCGGTAAAAAGTGAGAAAAGACCCTCCCAGCTTCGAAGCTATATATACCTAAGCCTAAATCAGCAAGTAATCATCTCAACTAGGGTCACATTCTCACATTCAGCCCTTTTGGTAATCCATTTGTAAATGACACATTTATTCAATTTTGAAAGGCACATTATTAAAAACAAGTTTTCCTTTGGTTCAGGTACTGCATCCACCTGGCAAAGTCATGCCTTGAGATAGCGTTCTTTAAGGCCTCTTTTCTAACTGTTCCGTGCTATAGCCACTATAATCTATTGCAGTGTAAATGACAACTTGACAATTTGAAAAGAAGATAGTGATAATCTTTTATCACAAAATGTGGAGACATTTTAACTGATTGTCTTTTGCGACAGATTAAATTACTACCATTCCACATACATCGCACACTTTCGCCACATTCCATGCCAGCTTAGAAAGCGTGCCAAACAGCCCCTCTGATTCAAGTATAAAATTACTTAGACTCTTATTTTCTAAGGCCTTTTCTATACTTTCTCTCAGATTAAGGCCTAAAAGAAGCAGAGTTGATTACGTCACTCGGGCTTTCATATCAGAGACAACGATAGACGTCTTTTCTTTGCCTTTACCCTTTCATCTAAGTGGAGCAATTCATATATTTACCTTTTCGCATACATACATCATTTCAACAGAAGGTGTCGCTACTCACCAAAAAGCAAAGTCGCGCCCGCACTTTCCGCCTAAAATTCACTCACTTTTCATCGCGTGATACCGTGGTTCTGGTTCACTCTGTTTATAACTTGGGTCATGAGCTCATCAATTATAATTATACCCAAATTCGGCATTGGCACAAAAGGCCTTGAGCGAACGCCCACCAAAATCTTTATCTCACCTTCCTGGAACACCTCTGCCAAACTCGCAAATTTTCACTATCAGAAAGTCCACCGCGCCACAAACCCACAATAATCTACCAAATCTATGATGAAATCTCGACAACTGTGGCGTTAGGAGCAATTTCTGGAACTCATCCTAAAGCACTTTGACCTGAGATAGCTTTTCAATTGAAAGATAAGTAGACTTCCGTTTTGCCACCTCCCCGCTATACACCTTTGTAAAAGATAGGGTTTTTACCATCTCTAGTGCGAACTGTTTCTTTAGCTAATACTTTGCTGTGCCTTGAAGTTAAAGCAATCGGCAAAGTCGAGCGGAAGTCCTCGATCTCACTTGAAAATGTCGGTTGCACTTTTTCTCTTGTTTGAGATAGCCTTTAGTCACTGCAGACTTTGTGTAAATTGTATCTACTTCTGCCAAAGACGGTTTTCCTTTCTCGAAAACACTTTCTTTATCTGACGCAGTACTCTCCATTTGTGCTCTAGAAAGCATCTTATCTGCTACTTTTATTTGTTATTTTGTAATAGGACAAGATTTCGTAGCTTCTGCCCCTAAATGATTTTTTTTTTTTGAAGCAACCTTTTATCATGTGCTGTTTCAAAGTAGCGTTCTAATTTCTTTTTTTGAAAAAGTCTCCTCTCTAGTTGATTGAGTATCTCTTTCTGTTTTATACGCTGACCAAGCTTCTGTTTCACCATGTATAGAAAAATATGCTTTTTTCTTTGCTTTTTGGAAAAGAGTTCAAAACACCCTGCATAGTTTTATGTAAAATAGTATTTTGCAACTTACTGCAAAATCAAAGTCCAACTCGGATAAAATCGGTTTTTCATCAACTAACTAAGAATATCTCTTAATTTAAAATTGATTTTTGCAATTTGAAATATAACCAATCGCCTTTCCTTTTCCAAAAGGTACCTACCACACGATGACCCAAATTTAATTTTAGATTCTAATTAAAGGAACGCCATATTAACAACCCATCGTAATATCTTTTTGTCTATCGCCAAAGCAACTTTTTACTATCATATCATTCTCCTCTAGGATAAATTTAGGCAGACAAAATGCCCAAATTTTTAAATTAACCAATCGTTTTTGTAAATCTGATAACTTATTGGTACGTTCCCATAGTAGATCTAAATCATTTCTACCAAAATGACCATAGGCCGCATTGTCGTAAAGATCATTTTCTTAACTCTATCAATGAAACACTGCTGGACGAAGATCGAACACTTTTAAAACGGCTGCCCAATTTTTTCTTCTACTAACCTTATTCGTTCCAAAGGTTTCAACTAAAGTACATCGGTTTTCATACACCGATAGTATAGGCACTGCAATTTTACAACGATCTGCTAATTTAAGGCTATTAATATTTTTGTAATATATCTTGCCATATAAGCACCAAGCATGATCTACCTGAACATCTTACTAGATAGCGCCACCACCATGTCGAGACATACCACCAGACCACAATTATTTTAAGTCCTGTTAATCCCATCCCCTTGTGAACCCCCACAACAAAACGACCAGTTGATTTATATAATATTTAGTATTTTCATCTATCAAAGCCTGGTATTACCTTTATTATGATCTTTTCAATGATATCTCACGAGAAGTTGCTCAATTAGATTTCTCTTTATGCTGTGTTGATAGAAGCAACAGTATTCACTGAACGTTTTATCTTCTTCTATATTCAAACTTGACCTCATCATCAGGTAAGATAAGACATGTTTTTCTCGCTTCACTCAAACGACGGGTTAAAGCATGAGAAAGATAAATAGTGTGCATTTAGCGTTTCTGTTTCATTGCTCGCATAGCCGAACATCATTCCTCGATCTGCACCACCGTCTTCAATGTCGTCATCTGTCATAACGCCTTCTTTTTCTAAGGCACAGTCCACACCAAGTGCAAGATCAGAAGATTGATCTCACCACGATAGATGCTAAAACCGCACCTCGTTTTATAGTCAAAACCATCTTTCATGCGTCGAATATAGCCAATTTCTTTAATAACATCTCTAGCAATGTGAGGCATATCCACATAACACGTCGTACTAATTTCCCCAGAAATCAACACCATACCTGTGGTAAGCAAACGTGCTCTCACACGCCACACGAGCATTAGTGATCTCGGCAGACATGCATCTAAAATCGCATCAGAGATTTGATCAAAGGATCTGTATCGGGATGTCCTCCGTGACGGATCTAGAAGTAAAATATCAATAGAGTAACCTCCTTTAAGTATTTACTAATAGTTCGAATAACTTATCTAAAATATATTGAGAAAGATCTACTTTAGACATTGTCGCGTAAAGAAATTTCACTTGTCCTATCAATTAAAGTTACTGTATTAACTTCGTGATTAAACCCTGCTATTATCTGCCTTAATATCATTTTGCCAATGAAATCGTCGTTTCTGCTCTAATTTTTCTTTAGCATTTAAGATTAAGTTTTCACTTTCAGCCGCAAATCCTACCAAGCGTTGCTTAGTCTTATTTTCACCAGCCCAAAGTAAAAATATCTGGGTTTCTTTTCCCATCTGAGTTGAAAAACCAAGTGTTGTTTTTCTATCTTTCTTTAGATGGATTTTTAATTTTAAACTGCAGGTGCTGCCGCCATGATGAGGGCATCTGCTCTCTTTAAAACAATTTTTACCGCATCAAACATTTCTTCTGTTGTTTCAATAGAGATTAAACGAACGCCTTTTGCACTTTTAAATTTGTACTTCCAGAAATTAACGTAACATCTGCACCCCTAGCGCTTGCCATACCCCGGCTAAAGCATAGCCCATCTTTCCCGAACTATGATTAAAGTAATATAGCGTACCGATCATCTTTTTCTTTGTAGCACCAGCTGTTATTACAATCTTTTTGGTTTACTAAATCTCTGTAAAAAGCTATTCTATGAGCACTCGCCTCTGGCATCCTACCTTACCTACTCGACCACAAGCCAAATCTCCTCATTCGGTCTGATAATGCGGTGACCTAAATGCTCCAATAAATTCCTCTGTACTAGAGGATTAATACATTTCATCATTCATTGCTGGTACCAGGTAGCAGCTGTCATTGTAAGCCAGCGTGGTTAAAAATCATCGGCTAAACCACAAGCTAAACTTTTGCCAGATGATTTGGTAGTCAATGGTGACAATAACCTTTATCAGCCCATTCTGCTAGCCTATATGTGCGCAACAGATTATCTAGCGGATCGAAAATTATCATCTATTACCTTTTTCCCCGTCAGTGTTTCAAAATGGTAATTTGGTCACGAAGTGATTTTGCATTAGACGAAAAACCATAAACCTTGCACCTTATGACCATACTAGAAGGTCGCCAGCAAAGTAATCGATTTGTAATCATGGTATACCGCCAGTGATAGCGAGTAAGACATTCATCTTTATTCCCCAGGAAAGTGATAAGGTACTTCACCTTTAGCAACTTCTTTTTATCGCTCACTTACAAAACGACTTGTTGGAAATCTGTTAGAGGCTCTTTATCTGATTGAAATTTCTTTCGCCTCTGAGTAGTACGTTAATTTTATCTTCTCTCATTTCAGTAACTAATTCTCTTGCCCCTTTAGTAAGTCAATTACAGCAAGCTCATACTTACATGCGTATGATGCTCTAATAATTTTTCCATGGTTGGTTTTGATTACATTATCTCCTTATCTCTTGTAAATTCACTCGTACATATCTTTCATTTCTAATCACTTGGCATTTTTCTGCATTTAAAATCGTCTTCAAATCACTGACAGCTTCATCTAAAATCATCATTTACAACAACATAATCATAGATAGTAACGCATTTAATTTTCTGTCACTGCACTACCTAATCTTGTCTGTATTTGTTCTTCATTCTCTGTACCACGACCACGAATTCTATTTTCAGCTCTCTATATGATGGTGGCATAATAAAATCAAACTGCATTCGGCATTTTTAGTTTTACTTGCTTGGCACCTTGTGGATCAATTTCCACCATTACGTCGTTGCCTTGTGCTGTCAGTAGTTTGAATGTAACTCAAGTACATAATAATGACGTACACTTCTGCCCATTCTAAAAATCCATCTGAGGCAATTTTTGATGAAAATCATCTTTGTCATAAAAATAGTTCACACCATCAACTTCACCAGTTCTGTGCCTGTTGTTGTGAAATAGAATAATTAATTGCAACGCTGTCCCTTAATTCTATTGCAAAGTGTACCCTTTCCAGCACCAGATGGTCCACTTAAAAACAAGCAAATATCTTCTTTTTATGTGTGACAACATACCAATCTCCTATACAATATTTTTGTACTTGTTCTCTAATATTTTCTAAATGCTTTTACTTGAACCACAGCTTGACTCAAGTCAACTATTTGAATTTTACTACCAATCGTGTTAATCTCTATTCATTTCTTGGAGCATAAAATCCAATTTTCACCAACAACCTCTTCTGTCATCATCTGACGAAAGCCTCAAAATATGACTAGAAAGTCTTGTACTCAAATTACCATTGTTGACTTTTCTGCCAAGATTGCTACTTCCGCTAAAATCCTATCTTCATTAATTGAATAACCTAGTCCTCTAGGCGTAATCTTAACTCAGTCTGTGTTAATTTTTCGCTGTTTCTTTTAAAACAGCTAGTAAATTTCAATTTCCAATAATTTTTCCGATATACTCTTTGAAATTAACCTGCCTTCATGTCTTTTCTCTGCCAAATATAAGTTTTCTAAGGCTTTTGTGAAATGTTTCAAAGCTGTTCTTCCAACTCTTTTAGAGCGTTCTATTTCTAGATTATCAAAACCATCACTTTCGGCAAGGTGATTAAATCCTTCTACTCTACCCTCAAAAGAAAGCCCTCTCTTTTCCGAAAAATCTCAAAATTTTTGATAATAATCAAATAATAATTCAATCAATTAAAACTTTCTATTAGCAGGTTTTAATGACTTAAACCTATTTGACAGCTTAATTTTCCCTAGCTAATTTCTCTTTTAACATGCTGAAAATTTAAACTCTAAGTCGGAAAAACTCATTTGGCAAACCCTTTTGGTAATATCTAAAGTAACGACTATTGATAGACTTTCAATTCATACTGTATTCTTCATTTTGACTATCACAGCGTCCATAGCCTGTCATACTCGCATGATACTCCTAGTAAATGAACAAACTGACTAGCAAATTTTACTAATCGGTAATCTAACTTTAGTAAGCATCTCTATCGGTTCAAAATTTTTACTACCTATGTCTTTTCTGTGGTTTAATAATCACTTCGCCCTTTACGTAAAAGAAGGTCCCACAAAGTTGGTCGGCCACTGAGAAAAACAATGCGTATTCCGCAAGTTTTTCTTTATACAGGATGTCATCTTTTTGTCTTTAACTGTTAAGTAAAGTTGACATCTACCATCATTTTGAATAGTCTATTGTAACAAAGTGCACTCACGCTCTGATCTCTTGATATGAAGTTCAACTTTTCGCCTTCTGTTTTTAATTTGAAAATAACTTCAGCCATCTTTTCCTTTGTCTCTGTATCTTCAGAAAAATTGCAAGATTCTTCTGTTAGGTCCAAAAGAAACAAATCAGTATCATTCAAGCGATTTAATTTTTCTTTATCCACGCCAATATTAAAAATATGTCGCCCTTTATGATTTGACCTAAAGCTGGCTTCCATTTCATTTTCTCTCAAATAAGTACTTAAAATGATAATAATCCGTTCTGCTTCTGACAATTTAATTTGTTTTTCATTTAAAAGCAAGGCTAATCTTTGACCATAGACAGAATAATAACTGGTAGATGAAAAGTAAGAACCTATTACTTGAGGCATCCACAGCCTGAAGTATTAGGACTACGTTTCAGCATACGCCAAGTGCTTTACTGTCATACCTGCTTTAATTGTAGTATATATATATATAGCATACTTTTAAAAGACACCAAAGAAACTCACATCTCTCATAGTTATCAAAAATAATTATCAATAATTTTGCCTTAAGCAATCAAATTAATTTATACCTTTTAAATTGATGTCTTTTTCCTTGATAGTCCATCAGTTACAATAAAAAGTACATAGCACAAGTCTAGTGTACTATTTGTGTTGTAACCAACCTTTTTCAAGTAATAAACTTCAGCAATTTGAACTGTGTTCGTTGCTGCACCTTTTCTGATTTGATCGAAGCAAACCCATAAATTTATATTTTATCATTATAAAGGTCAGTTTCTAATACGACCAACAAAATATCATCATTATGTGCTGTGTCAACTGGCATTGGATAAACCTTATTTTTCGGTTCATCTTTTTACAATGACTCTCATCGGCTTTTCTTTAATAATTCTCTCGCCCCATCTGCTGTAATTTTATCTTCTAGTTCAATTTGAATACTTTCAGCGTGAGAGCGAATAACTGGTACACTGGACTGCCGTCGGAGTAATGGCAATGCTATCGTCACCTCAAAAATCTTATGTGTTTCTCATAGACAAGTTTCATTTCTTCTTTGGTATAGCTTCATCCATCCAAACATCAATATGAGGAATTAAATTGAATGCAATCTGATGTTGAAAAACTGAAAGGCTTTACTTCACCGCCATTTAAAATGGCATTTGTTTGATCAATTAATTCGGTAATACCTTCTTTACCTGCACCAGAAACAGCTTGATAGGTGCTAACAATAATCTTCTTAACTTTCACTTTTCTGATGAATTGGATTAATCGCCCCAACCAAAAAGAATGGTAGAAATGAGCTTTGACAAGCAATCAAACCTTGATGATGCAGCCTCACCATTTACCCCAGGTACAATTAATGGTACATCTTCTTCTAGACGGAAAGTAGAACTCATTATCGATAACATAGCCCTCTCTTGGGCAATGCGACCAAATTCACGACTAGCCGGACCACCTGCAAAAAAAGGCAATATCTACACCATCAAATGATTCTGCCTTCGCTTTCTTCAACGATATAATCTTTTACCTTCAAAAGTAATAACTTGACCCCTCACTACGCTTAGAGGCGAGTAATTTTAAATTTCATAAGGGAACTGATGTCTCATGCATAACATTTAAAAAATTTCTTGACCTATCGCACCAGTTGCACCAACAACTGCAACATTTACTTTTTCAATTTTATCCTCCACACTTGCACATCACTCTTACTAATAACATATCGACTATAAAAAGACGCTAGTCTCATTCGTAGCGTCTTCGTCTTTATGATAGATTAACGGTATACTATCATAGCTACCTTTTGGTGTCAATATTCTCTACTTGCTACGTGCTAAAAATTCTCTTGTTCTATCGTGTGTCGGATTAGAAAAATCTTCTCTGGTGAAGCATCTTCTAAAAATGACACCTTGATTCATAAAACAAATACGATCCGATACTTCACGTGCAAAAATTCATTTCATGAGTGACGATAATCATTGTCAAACCGCTCTCTGCAAGTTCTTTCATTATCGTCAAAAATACCTTCAACCATTTCAGGATCTAAGGCACTAGTTGGTTCTGTCAAAACAACATCACTTCAGGATCCATAGACAAGGCTCTAGCAATCGCCACACGTTGCTTTTTGTCCACCTGATAATTGACGTGGCAAGGCGTTGATAAACTGTATCATACCAACTTTTCTCAAATATTTTTAGCATTTTCTTCCGCTTCTTTTTCACTGCGTCCAAGCACTTTGACTTGAGGATAAACACAATTTGCCAAAACCGTCATATTATTAAACAAATTGAACTGTTGGAATACCATTCCGACTTTCGCACAATAATTATGTCTGTCATAATGGTCGGCTTGAATGTCTTCATTATGGAAAAAGACTGCCCCACTAGTTGGTACTTCTAAGAGATTAATGCAACGAAGTAAAGTTGACTTACCTGAACCACTAGAGCCGATAAGGGTAACAAACTCTCCCTTATCAACATTAAAAATTAATATCTTTTAAAACTTCTCTTCACCAAAACTTTTTGTAAATTTTTAATTTGAATTACTGAATTTGACATATCGTTCCTCCACTATGCCGCTTTTTAACTTCATTATCATCGTATAGTTCGTAATGTAAATTACCATCCATACGTTTTTCGACACGTTGAAGTACCTTACTGGTAACAACGTTAGAATAAAGTACAAGACTGCAACAATAAAGAAAGTATGCTCATTTAAAAAGTTAGTCCCTGCCACACTAGATCCTGTAAAAAATAATTCATTTACAGAAATGACACTGAAAGCAACGCTATCTTTCATATTAATAACAAATTCATTACCGATACCTGGCATAATATTTCTAAGGGCTTGAGGAATTACTTATCCCTTTCATTGTTTGCCAGTGATGTTAACTCCAACAGAATGTGCGGCTTCATATTGACCACTATCAATAGAAATAATACCACCACGTACAATTTCTGCCATATAAGCCCCTGTATTGATAGAAAGCAACACTAAAGCAAATGAAAGAGGATTAATTCTTGTCCCTAACATACTGTTTGCCGAATAGTAAAAAGCATTGCTTGCACCATTAGAGGTGTACTTCTAAAAATTTCAATGTAAAGCTGTTAATAAAAATAACCTATTTTATAAAGTCCTTTAATAATAGAATTCTTTTTGTTTTCAATAGAATAACCCTATAAATTGCAACTCAAAAATACCTATTAAAACACCAACAACTGTACTCCACAATTGCTAGTAAAATCGTTACTTCTAAACCTCTTAGAAAAAGAGGATAATTATTCAGCCATATTGATATTAGCTTTTCAATCATATCAAACGCTCTTAAAAATATAGCCCTGCAAAAGCAGGGCAATCAATTTATATTTTCATTGACCAGCAGGTTGAATTTCAATCATCTTATCCATTAAAGCCTTACGTTCTTCCGCACCAACTTTAGAGAATACTTGATCTGCTTTTTCTTTTAATGCACTATTACCTTTTTAAGTGCTGCTGAAATTGCAACATCTTCTTTTAGACGCTTTAAAATCCTTGACCTTCTGGAAATTCTGCAAACATCACATCATCAAAAGCTTTCATTGCAGAAACGCCTTCTGGTCTCTTCTGATACATAACCATCAATAGTACGCGCTCAAGCGCGACACGTAAAACACCAAAGTCTTTCATTGCAGGTAGTTTTTCAACACCATTGATTTGATCAATAACCGTATAGTGAAAAGTATTTAACTGACCTGTAATCTTTTGCACCTTTTTAAAATCTTTGAATAGATTTTGCATCTTTATACTTGCTGTCTTTTTACTACCATAACTAAATCACTTTCATAATATGGTGAAGTAAAATCTACTGCTTGTTGTCTTTCGGCTGTTGGTGACATACCAGCCATAACAAGATCAACTGTACCACTAGAAACAGCTGGAATTAAACCGTCCCAAAGCAGTTTTTGAACTGCAAGTTCTAAAACCAAGTTCATCAGCTACTTTTTAGCCATTTTGAACATCATAGCCATTGGCATAACTACCATCTGTATAACTTTTACTGCACCATTAGAGTCGTCTGTTTGAGTCCAGTTAAAAGGTGCATAACCACACTCCATCGCAACGATAAGTTTACCATCTTCAATAGTTAATTTTGCGGCATCATCTTTTGTATCTGCCTTATTACCACAAGCAAATAAAGACAATCCCATTGTAAGTACTAATGTTGTTGCAAAAAGTTTCTTTGCCATTTTCACTAAAAAAATTCCCCTAAATATGTGCTTTTTAAAACTAGTTATGCGACTTATACTAACACAATAAAGGATCGTCAAACAAAAATCATCTTCCTAAATTATAAAAATTTTCATCTAAAAAGACAGTGCATCATACTAAACATACTATCAGAAATGCTGGTGCAATTTCTTCATAAAGCTTAAAGAAAATACCTTCTTTAATTTCAAGTGTGTCATAGTAATTTTGATTTTCCAAAGGTGAAACAGTAGTATCTAATTTACCATTTGCTGAAATAATTTTTCTCTGAAAAATCTATCTCTTTTTTTGCTGGATCATAAGCTAAAGCTAAAAGATCTTCTGCATTTTGTTCTAGATTAAAATAAGTCTTCATTCTCTCAAAGGAAGCATGCCAATTGATACTACCATTAAACAATACCGCTTCTTTAATCCATTTCATAGTTGGCTAAAAATGCCACCTGCTGTATACGCCCCTATAGAATGTCCCAAAACACAAGTCTTTTCATTAATAGAAAATTTTTCTTTTAGGATAGAAGTATCGCAAATTCTTCCACATTTTTAAAAATAATCGCATAAAAATATTTAGTAAATGCATTCATATCCAAATAATTTAAACTACTCACGACTACCATGGTGCATTGAATCAATTAAGACGACCTCTCATAACCGTATTTAGAAAATACATCTCCTCTGGAAACGTTGTCTTTCTTTACTAGGAAGCTCAACCGTGATAGAGAAAAATGGTTCCCTGTGAATGATCTCTTTTGACTTGCACAGAAATACCAGAAATATCACCTACAATAAATTTTTCAGACTTCATTTCATTCTCCTAACTCAAATTCTCAAAGTCTAACTGTCTTAATGCTTCATAAAGTGCAATACCTACTGTGGTTGCTAAATCTAAACAACGTGCTTGTGAATTTTTAGCATCGGCACCCTAAAAGTACTATCCTTAAGCTTTTCATTAATTTTTCCGTCACGCCTTTATCTTCTCTACCAAAAAGCAGAAAACAATTTTCCGTAAATTTTGCCTCTGCATAATTCATCTTCCCTTACTACTTATATCTCTTTATCTGAATGTATTTTTCCAAAACGCATCAAAATTCTCATACATAGGGTGACATCCAAGATATCCCAATAGGTTGAACCAGCACGTTTTCATATCATCTAAAGTAAAGCCTAAGGGACCAATTAAATGAAGATTTGCACCTGTTACTGCGCATGTCCTCGCAATATTACCAGTAGTTTTTGAGGAATTTGGTGGGTTCAAATAAAACAATATTTATCATTATTTCTCTATCCTATCTAATCAATAATTTTGTATCTATACGTTACCTTAGTTTAAACACATCTTTTATTTTTGTATAAACCTAATAAAACACTTACGGGTGTCTCTCTCAAAATTAAAACAGAATACCAAAAGGAAAACCTTATTTCTTTCCTTAGAAAGGAGGTGATCCAGCTGCACCTTCCGATACGGCTACCTTTGTTACGACTTCACCTCAATCATCAATCCCACTGTGGGCGGCTTCTGCGGGTTGATCACCGACTTCGCTGTTACCAATCTCGTGGTGTGACGGGCGGTGTGACAAGGCCCGGGAACGTATTCACCGCAGTATGCTGACCTGCGATTACTAGCGATTCCGACTTCATGTAGGCGAGTTGCAGCCCACAATCCGAACTGGATCGGCTTTTTCGTGTCTGGCCCAGATCACTCCTCCTCGCCCCTGTACCGACCATGTAGCACGTGTGTAGCCCAAGACATAAGGGGCATGATGATTGACGTCATCCCCACCTTCCCTCCGGGCTTGTCACCGGCAGTCTAGCCAGAGTGCCCAACTCAACGATGGCAACTAACTATAGGGGTTGCGCCTTGCGTGACTTAACCCAACATCTCACGACACGAGCTGACGACAACCATGCACCACCTGTCTCTACTGTTCCGAAGATACATTACATATCCTGTCAGTAGATGTCAAGTCTCTGGTGCGTCTCGCGTTGCGCCGAATTAAACCACATGCTCCACCGCTTGTGCGGGCCCCTCGTCACCTTTGAGTTTCAGTTCTGCGACCGTACTCCCCAGGCGGAGCACTTTTATTGTGTTAACTACGGCACCGATTGTATCGAAACAACCAACACCTAGTACTCACTCGTTTCATGGCGTGGACTACCAGGGTATCTAATCCGTTTGCTCCCCCACGCTTTCGCGCCTCAGCGCCAGTTACTGGCCAGTAAGTCGCCTCTCGCCACTGGTGTTCCTCCCAATATCTACGCATTCCACCGCCACACCAGGAATTCCACTTCACCTCTCCAACACTCTAGTTTATCAGCATCAGGTGCAATCACGGGGCTGAGCCCCGAACTTTCACGCACCTGACTTAATATACCGCCTGCGCGCCCTTTTTACGCCCAGTGATTCCGGACAACGCTTGCCCCTATGTTTTATCAGCGGCTGCTGGCACATAGTTAGTCAGCTTCCTCCCAATCTACCGTCCTAGGTGTGGCAGTTACTTCTCACCTCTTCGATTAGGACAGAGTTTTACAACCCGAAGGCCTTCTTTCACCACGCGGCATTGTCTGTCAGGCTTTCGCCCATTGCGGAAGATTCCCCACTGCTGCCTCCTGTAGAGTTTGGGCCGTGTCTCAGTCCCAATGTGGCCGTTCACCCTCTCAGGCCGGCTACTGATCGTCGCCTGCAGGCCTTACCCCACCAACCAGCTTAACCAGACGCGGGTCCATCTTCATCGACAGCTCTAAGGCCGCCTTCTCTCTCTCTCATGCGACAAAGAGACATATATGGTATTAGCTACGATTTTCGCAGTTATTCCCCTAGAAGGTAGGTTACCCACGCGTTACTCACACCCATCCGCCACTAACTCATTAGCTTCCAATCCGAAAATCTTCCGCTAACTCTGTCCGTTCGACTTGCATGTGTTAGGCATGCTGCCAGCGTTTGTCCTGAGCCAGATCAAACTTCCAAATTTATTGAGTTTGTTGCTCTTTTTCACTTATTTTTATTGACGTTTCAGCTTTTGGTTTATTCTGTTTGACTTTCAAAGAGCTGTCCGAAACAGCCATCATATTACCATCTATATTCTCCTTGTCAACTACTTTTCTTAGAGAAATTTAAAAATATTTTTAAAAATGTCCCTTTGTAGTAAACACTAAACCGGCTATAAACAGCTGATAAGAAAAACACCTAAGAGTAAGATAACAATATTGATGGCACCTCATTGTAATCGCCACATCAAAAAACTGTTATATTTATTCAAAATATGCGACCGTATCAAAACTCACTGCACTTGCTTTGGCACTTAAACAAAGATAATAACCAGGCCACTAGAATTGCTGTGCGGTATTGCCAGATAAAAAGAAATTGGTATTTCTAACTTAAAATGATAAATACCTGCAAATGTTATCAAACAGCATACGCCTGAAAACAAAATGCCTATAAAATACTCTTCCTAAAAAGATAAAAGTTACAGATAGATCGTGTTGAAAGTAAATGGCATTGACGTATAGGTTATCTCAATGCCGATTACTTTCTGCAAAATTAACGAAAAACTCGTAACGCCACCACATTTAAAAATGACTTTTTGGCACAGTCATGTAGTGATAGGCTGAGGAAATAAATATATTTCCTAAAAGAATTTTTAAAATCCTCACACGCTCTTTCTTTACTCACCCAAAACTATTGGCCTTTGATAGTACCTGTTTCTTTTATATTCTTTTGCCAAGCTAAGGTTCATTGAAGTCTTTTGGTAAAATAGACTTTTCCTGTTTTAACATCAGCAAAGAAGTGGATAAATAATCCAGTTTCTGCTGGATACAAAGCTAGCAATAATCGCACCATCACTTGCGTGAATTAAATGGTCCTGGTCCCAAACCCTTATATTTTGTACAAACTATATACAGTGAGTCATATTCTAAATCACTTAGGGTAAATCCACTTCTTTGTGTTGTCCAACTAGCATATAGCACATCAATATCTCGTTTGGAGTGGCATATTTGCGCTTTAATCTATTATATAAATGTGCTTTGCAATGTATTTCTATCTTCTTCTGTAATTCCCTCGCGTTTCCACCAAGGAGGCCATCGTTGAAAATTTCGTGAATCGCTTTTCCTTTAGATAAAAGTCATCTGCCTCATGCTTTTGCATTTCTTCAGCACGTTTGGCAATCATTGTTTCGATTAAAGAAGCAACCGTTGTATTTTCATCAAAATCATGGGTTGCAGGATAGAAGATAACCCTCTGAGGTATAACGTAAGTTTGGCACACCAACTTCTCCTAAAAAGATTCGGATATGCCATTTCGTTAATAAAAGTCTTATCATTTACTGTATCTAAAAGTCTTTAGCAAGAGAATACTTTGTTTTATCACCAAAAATAGTTGCCATTTGCTCGACGTTAAACCTTTCTGGAAAGCGTAATTGCACTGATATTCTCACCCGTCGCTCTGTACTACCTTTTTGCAAATTTAGCAAAATATCACCCATTGTCATTTTTGAGGATAAATTATGTTGACTGGCTTGAATTTTATCTGCACCAACAATACGGGTGTAGAGTCTAAAACAAAGGCACTTTAATAACCTTTTTTCTTCTAAAATTTTGCTGATGTCACTTGCATTACCTGCATTTGAATGACCACACACTACCCCTGCCGTACTATTTTTATCAAATGGTAAGAAAGCTGACATTCCTAAATTGACACCTGAAGAAAAGATCTAGTAATAAACAAAAGCAATCACTAACGCTATTAACCTTTGACAATTTTTCCTTTTTTCTTAGGACAGGGCTTAATTTCATCATTTTACATATTGATATTTTTCTGACATAACTTCCCTTGTTTACCAGGGCTTAATAATTTCATTATCAACTAGATATGCCACTTCGCTAAGTCTGCTAAGGACTATCTGAATAAGAATCTGAATAAATGCATCTATTTCGCTACATCATAACCTTTGTTCTAAAAACGTGACTTTCTCTTCACCAAAACAATTCTCGCCCCTCATATTTTCCAGTGAATTGATTCACACGACTTGCAATTAAACTAATGCCCACTTGTTGCTAAATCGGCAAGAGTAAAACTCAGGTGATGCCGGAAATAATCAAATCATCTTCCGTTTTTGCAGCAAATAAAAACGATTTAATATTTGCTTGTTTTTTTTACAAAAATCATGTAAGTATCTATCAAATGTCTTCTACCCCTGAAAAAAAGTACTAAATAGCTTTTCTTTAAATTCTGTCTTTGTAATTTTTCCCTTTGCTAAGATAAAAAAGGCCAAAAATTGTTTTGGTAAAAATTTCATGAATGAAGAGTCACGTGAAAATAGATGGATGTTAAATCTCTTGTACTATCCACCATCATAAGATGGTTTCAGTCCAAAATCAACAAACGTTCATTTTACTCTCATAATAAATGTATTTCTTCTTCTGTTAAGCTTTCGCGATAGGCATCTCTGGCAAAAATCGTCTCAAATATAGCACGCCTATTTGCTCACGATGGAGCGTCAACACCTCGCCCCCTAGGGCTTTTATCATTCTCTTTAACTTGACGAAATTTTCCCTCAACAATGGTCGACGTCTTGCTCAAAATCTGATAAAATTTCTAATTTCCCTGGCAAAGTTGTAAAATCACTTAAGAAAAATACCACTCTTCACTAATCTTATAATCAGTACATTAGATGACAATTTACGCTTATAAGTAAGGTAAATAGGTTTTGCTGCTTTTCCTTTCTGGGCTGTCTTAATTTGATGATCCCATTTTCCATCAGTGGATTAAAAAGTAATAACCCCGTTGTATCTTTATCTAGTCTACCTGACTGAAAAGACGCTTGATTACAAAGTTCCTGCGAAAAAGTTCATAAATATCTCGACTATCTTTTGTACAAAGCAGTAACCTTTTGGCTTATGAAAACAAAGCCATAGTAATAAGGTTGATAATCGACTGTCTTGATAGCACACTACTATCTTCCATTTCAACTTCTACTTTAGCATTCGGCAAACTGACAATTTTACCGACATATGCTAACTCAGCCTTTTTGATTGCTAGCTTCCATTTTCTAGAACCAAAGGCTCACGTAGTGCGCTAAATACGTATCTAATCTCATATTTTCCCTTAATGCAAGAGTCTGATTTAACTTTTCTTAATATAAGTCTTTAGACGCACTTTCAACTGTTACGCGTAAATGTTCAACTACAAACTTTCCCCACTCTTGGAAATGTGACCAAGCTCATCCATCACCAAAACCACCAACCGGTATGCGCTTCTAGATCGATCCACAACATCTTCGTGACGTACCTAGACTTAGGGAGAATCGATTCTGGATGCGCCTGGACGATGAGTATTTTCGCCTTACTGAGCGTAAGTTCCTTTAGAAATTTCATGCCATGTTCATCCCAAATTTCACCAACTAATTCTTCCTAGAATATCTTCTAATGTAACAATACCTATCGTACCACCGTGTGCCCATATCACGCAATACTGCCATATGGAGATTGATTTTGTCTTTGTAAAATTTGCATTGATCTTTGAAATTTTGGAGTATTTAAAGCAACAAAAGAGAGGCGGTTTCGTAGAAACGTCATCTAATTGAAAATTATCAATCAAACACGCATTTGTATCTTTTAAATGTAAAATTCTACTGATATTGTCCAAATTTTCTTCATATACTGGAAGTTTGTGAATACCCACTTTCGCCAAAGAGGGTGACTTAATTTCATCTCCGAGTTTGCATCCGATAAAATACCGGTTATTTAGAACACGTTAGCGTGAAAATTTCATGAACTATCATCAAATTCACTGCGAGACGAATGAGTTTCCCTGTCGGACCTCTACTCTGCTCCTTTACTGGACTTTCATCGGTACTGTAACTGCCCTTCTTCTGTTGCTTCCAAATCTTCTACCAAGAAAATGAAACACTAGCACCTTTTAATTTTGAAAAGAAGTACGTTAATGGTTTAAATACCATCATAAAGAAAATCAGGGACGGGAGAAAATCTTTGGCAAACATCTCAGGGATATTCTCTGCAATCGTTTTTGGCATCGTTTCCAAAGATTAAAGTGACCAAAGAGTTAAAACTAGGGTCGCAAGTGCTACACCATCACTACCCAAAAGTTCGACAAAAAGAACTGTTGCAACAGAAGCTGCACCCGCACATTAACAATGTCGACGCCAATTAAGATACAAGTAGAAAGCAAATCATCGACCTATCTACTCAAATAAAGGGCTCTTTTGGCACCCTTATCACCTTAGCTAGCGATGATTTTAAACGTATTTGATTGACGATGATGTACGCCGTTTCGTGACGATGACGCTGAAAAATGCAATCAGAAATTTGACTTATACCAATAAACTGTGTAATCAAAGAAACAAACCTACCTTTTGCTAATCTTTTTAAGTATTATAACATCTAAAGGGAATGGAAATAAAACCAGCTTTATTTTAAAGCAAAGGATCCAAGGACATTACTTGACACGAGTTTGATGATCTTTTGTTCAAAAACTATTCTTCATTTTATTTGATGGTCAGAATTTATCACTTTTACTTGTAATTTGACTAAAAGCGAGTCATTTAGTTTCTTATTTTAAATTTTTATTTATTATTAGAATACTGTAAGAACAATCAGTTAAAAATGATTGTTCTTGTCATTTAAACTTATTTGAAACGACCTATCTTACTTCACTAGGACCTGCTAAAAAGGATAGTTTTCTTTTTTATGGTTCAATATGTTCTACGAGAATAGTTATGTATGCAATAGTTCGTGTGCCAAATGACTTAACGGTTTACCCAAAAAGTATCGTATAGTTTTATAATTTCAGATTATTTGACTATTTCTAATTTCTATATTTCATCTCTGTCATAGAGTGCATTGATTCGTTTTACTCGACCCAATCTTTGTGGTGGTACAGATGTTCCTTTGAATGCCAATACCACGCAACTGCCGGGACAAGCCATTACTCATAAAATGAAACGGAAGTTTTGCCTTTGTATTGCCTCTTCAAGATCATCAGCACATCTTCGTGCATTATTTAAACCGTGTGCTACCACAACCTTTAATTTCACCCAACACTGTCAATTTCAAACTGGCCTGTTTAATCCCATCCAAACCACGTAACTGGCGAATCCAGCAATAAACGAGGAGGTTGTTTTTGTGGCAACAATAAGCACCCGTGCCGCCTCCATAACACCACCCTGTATTTGCAAAGATAACTGCGCCACCTGAGTCTTCACTTCATTAAAGAATCAAATTTTTTCTGCTTTTAAACTTACAAATCAATGCCTTTTATGTCGTAAAAAGATTAGCATATTCACGAATCGATAAAATTAAATCATTATCGGCTGGTGGTTCGTTCCTTATCAAGGGGCGTTTGTGGTACGTTGCCGCCGCTTCCAAATTCCGCCTAGGAAATTTCAAACTTTTTATCCACACAAGGAGCAACTGTTATTGCCATCAAATTATCAATCGTTGGCTTACTACTTCTGTCTTTACGCCTTCTTGCTTGTAATTCTTTTCTAGGTAATAGTCTTGCGGATTGGACCTTGCATAGAAATCTTCTGGTGAACGCTGTCGATGCCCGATTAATCAAATCAGGATAGTTATATTCTAAAAACTTCCACCCAGCCTGGACAACAAGAAGTAAACATCGGTGAAAACGCCTTATTAACTGCTCTATCTACCAATTCAGACGCTCTTCCATAATCGTAAGGTCAGCCCTGGAAGTTGAGATTCAACGCCCTATCAAAAGCCCGCTTCTAAAAAGAAGTGAACCAACTCCCTCTACCCAAGTACCTGGATCTAAAACCAAACTCTTTCTGGCAATACTCACACGAGTAGCGAAGAGGGTGAAATCAAAATATTATCGACTATCCTTATCCATTCTAGTGCTTTGCAATTTCTATCTTCTTAATTGTTCGTGCTTGGACACCAGAGTGTACATACCGACCACAATGAATACAAATGACTTCATCAATTACTGCAATTCATAAAAACCGCACACGGATTGCACTTTCACAAGCCCCGATATATCGACCACAAAGAATACATTTTCATCTCGTTCAATACCTCGACTAACAGAGCAAATGGGAATGTCCCCAAAGCACTCCGCCTCAGCTTCTCTTCCTCCTGTACTGTGTCGGCAACCAACCCTTACCCGCTTTATTTCTATTGGCGAACAACCCTGAAAGTGCTATTGTCGAAGTTGGTACCAGCCATTAGTGCCAAAAACTTACGTCTTGAAATATGCTTCTCTTCATTATTGCCGCCTCCTAATCTCCTTTTGTTAAATTCATCATCATACTGTTCTTATCGGCTTTGAAAAGATAAAAGATTAAATTTTCAGAAAATACTTCTATTGTTAATTATAAAAATTTTTACGATGAAGCAATTTTGAGAGATCAACTAATACGATTTTTATTTTATCTCTATCCTACTTATAAAATTCTTCATTAATAAGCAGCTGCTCAATACTCTATCATAGTTGAAAACGGTCTCATCTATTGACAGAAAAATGGCTTCCTATAGTAATCTTATCCTTGTGTTATAGATATATATCCATTATAGGTAGATTCTTTAAAAGAAATTAGGTGATATCTATTGAAAAATGAGCTAACAACACAAAAGAAATATACTTGTTGTTGGAAAGTACTTTTGGCCTGAAATATAGATCGAGATGACTACTAATGAGGTAAGTTCGTCAAGGGTATGAGTCGTAGTGCTTTTATAAATACCGTGATGGTATTTTTCCCTTTTTACAAGCAACAAAGGAAAGGCTTATTACTAAGATTCAAATGGATCATCAAGCCGGTGTCTTATCCACTTGTTTAAATAGTATTATACATATTAAAAAATATTTGAACTATCAATCAAGAGATTCCTTTCAAAATCTTGCTTGAGTAATAATTTCTTTGAGTTTCTAGAGAAAAATAGTGAAAAACAGCTTAGGAAAATTTGTTTGAGAACTTATATGCAATTGATGGTGTTATCAAAATAGAGTTAATCGGTCAGGAGTTAGTTAAAATAGGTAGAAATATGTCAAATCAAACGATTAAAAGTTGCACCTTAGGTATGGGAACGGCTGGTAGCGGTGTCTGCGGATATTCTTAATAACTTCTCAAAAATCTAACTCTTTAAAAAGTCGGTGCGAATATTGAAATTAAAACAATTTTAGTCAGAAATAAAGAGAAAATACGAAAATCAGGTTGCACCCTGAAATTAGCTTCTAACTACTTCGTGAAACCATTGTCAATGATCCAGAAATTCAAATTATCATTGAAGTGATGGGGCTAGTCGAACCAAGATTATATACTTACATTGGGAAGCTTTTCAAAGAGAAAACACGTTGTTGCTGGCAAATGAGACTTAATGGCAGCACGCGGTTGGCTCTGTGACGCAATTGGCAAAGGAAAACAGTGTCTGAAGCCTTTTTATTATGAAGCTTCTGTTATGGCCGCTATTCCCGTAATTCGCCCTTAAAGAATGTCTTGCTGAGATATAATATTACGGAAAGTGTTGGTGCTATGAATGGTGCAACAAACTATATTTTAAGCAAGATGACCAGTGAAAAGTGGACAACTGCCAAGGCTTTAGAAAAAGCCACTTACTCGGCTATGCTAGAGCCAGATCCAAACTGGCTGATATTGAAGGTTATGACGCTGCTAGAAAGGCAGCCATCCTGCGAATATTGCTTTTCATGAGTCCTGTGGACTTTTTGATGACGTTTCTGTTGAAGGTATCCGCAAAAATTACACCGCAAGATATCACGACGCCGAGTTTTGACGCAACAATAAAACTCTTGGGTATTGCACGAAAGACGGATGAGGGTATTATCTACTCACGTTCATCCTATAGTTTGATTCTCAAAAATCATCACACTCGCTACAGTGACACCTACAACGCTGTCTTTATTAGTGGTGATGCGGTAGGTGATGTAATGTTCTTTGGTCGTGGCGCGGGTGAAAGCTGCCAACAGCTAGTGCAGTCGTTGGGGATATTATTGATGTTCTAGAAATATTTTCCAAATAAGGCCACTGGTGAGAATCGACGATTACACTTATGAGAACTTTACCTATTCTTATCTATGAATCGTATTGAAAGTCGTTTCTATATCTTCGTCTAGCTATTGAAAGATAATTTTATGGCGTTTTGGCAAAGATTGCTGATATTTTTGACAAAAATGAAAGTGTAGCATGGCAGAAGTCACTCAAAGGGTAACAGCACTGGAGGCGCAGGCAGAACTTGTCATTGTCATACATCAAGTCTTAGATATTGAAAACGCTTTGCTTCCAATTAAGTCAACGGCTGATGTAATTGCCAGTGGAAGCAAGCACAATTCGTGTTTATGGTGAAATTTAATGAGTGAGACCTATATCAAATCTGTGCCTGCCTGCTAGTGCTAATCTCTGGCTCTGGCGTGTTTTTGTATGGCCCTCAGTTTATATAATGAAATTGAAATTGAACGTTTTAGACAGATGACCTTTATACTCACTTATCTCTTGGTTATGGTGAAACAAGGCTTTGGCTACGAAAAGAAAATCTCATCTATCAAGCCTATACTATCCTCTAAGAAAAATCACTTGGCTACCGCACGAATAAAAATCAAAGCGACTAATCGCATTCCTTTGCACGCCAGAGGTTTAGGTGGCAGTTCAGCGGCTAGTACATGTTGCTGGCTTAGTAGCCGCTCAAGTAATGAGCGATTTCTCATACAGTCAAAAGAGCTGCTAAATTTTGCCACCGACTTAGATCATCATCCAGATAATGTCGCACCTGCACTTCTTTGGTGGTATTGTTATCAGGTAGCAAAAGAAAAGATGAGATTATTACATTCACACCACCTAAAAAGTTAAATACCTTAGTAATTATTCCCGATTACGAAGTGGCTACCGAGAAGCTATGGAAAAGTGCTACCTCATTATCAATTAAATGATGTTGTGACTAACCTTAGCTCGATTAGTCTCTTGTCGAGTAGTTTACTCAACAAGAAGATTTGAGAGTCTTTTAGCCTATGGCTTAAATGATGCTCTGCGACGAGCCTTGATCTGCAAAGATTTAATCCAAGAGTTTGATTTTTGGAAAAGATCAAAAATCTATCAAGCCCTCGGTATTATTAGGCGGATACTGGCTCAACTTGATGCTTTTATTTTATGATGAAAATTTTGATGAAAAATCTTTTGAAAATGATTGTAAACGACCTATAAAAATGCTAGTCTATTAGATGTTCATCCTAATGAAATGGGTGTACGCTTATACCAAAATGAATCGGAGCTTTTCGAAGATAAGGCCCTTAATTGTTCAAAATACGGCGGTACTTCAGCAAAGATACTGGACGTGTAAAAGCAGTTGCCGAACATGTAAGAAAAACAAAAAGCCTCAGGGTAATGATAGTTTGTTGTTGTCGTTTCTGCCCCCGCTGGTATGACTGGATGATTTGGTGCGTCGTGCCGATGAAATTTCAATAGCACTGCCTTCACCTCGTGAAATGGATATGCTCCTTTCTACCGGCGAACAAATCTCTACGTGCACTTGCAATGGCACTTCAAGAGATGGGCGAAAAGCAACTCTCCTTAACTGGAGCCATGAGATGGAGGTGACGACAGACAATGCACATACCAAAGCTATCGCATTTGTCAATTAATGCTGATAGGGTGAAAACATGACTAAGCGAAGCGTACATCGTTATTGTCGCAGGTTTTCGAGGTAGAACAGAGAGCACGAGATTACAACTTTAGGACGTGGTGGTTCTGACTACCACTGCAGTCGCATGCTGCCGCTGCAATCAAAGTTTTCGATTTATGTGAAATTTACACCTCGATGTTGATGGTATGCCCACCGCTGACCCTAGAGTGGTATCCGAGCAAATTGGAAACAGTACCTCATGATGAAATGATTGAACTTTGAGCTGGTCTCTCGGTGCAAAAGTCTTACATCCACGTTCGGTGAAAGAGTCGCCAAAACTGTGGCATAATGTTAAACTTTGTGTTCGCTCGAGTTACGACACAGATTTAGGAGGAACTTTTGTGGTGGAAAAATGAATTAGAAAAAGAATTTGCGGTTACCGGGTGTGCCTGTGATAAAAATGCTGCTCGAATTGGCGAATTTGATCGTACCGTGAGGACCCTGAGTATTGCGGCTGAAGTGTTCCATGCACTTGCAGAAGATCAACATTGATATGGATTGTTCAAAAGCATTATGGTTGATGGTAAAAACGATATTGCTTTTACCATTCCAAAAATGAGTTTGAATCGTGCCAAAGTTAGTTGGTTGAAAACTTAAAGAAATAAAGAGTCGAGTACAGTGCAGTGCCACTTGCTATTCCAGAAAGTGATATTGTCAAAGTCAAGTACCGTCGCGCTGGTATGGTCAGCCCTCACGGTATTGCTGCTCTCTGTATGTTCACAACACTCTCTAAAAGGTATCAATATCGAATCTGATTTGTACCTCTGAAATTAAAATCTCTTGCTTTTAATTAAAAACAGAAAAGACAATATGCAATTGCAATGCAAGCACTCCACGATACTTTTATGGCTTTAGGTAAAATTGGACAATAGAGCCTTGCGTAAACACAAGACTTTTCTACGCGAAAGAAATTTCTCTAATAAAGCTTTCCCAGTACCATATCATACACAAATCAATTATCTTTATCGCCACGACCAGAAAAGATTGACTAAGATTGTACGTCTTTTCTTCTTTCGCACATCTAATAGCATAAGCTAGTGCATGAGAACTTCTAACTGCAGGAATAATACCCCATATCTTGAAAGTAAAGAAAAATGCTGTCATTGCCTCTTCATCTGTAATGGTATCATAATCAACGCGACCTATATCTCTTAAATAGGCGTGTTCTGGTCCAACTGATGGATAATCTAGCCCACTAGCAATAGAATACACTGGTAGTGGCTCTCCTTTTTCATCTTGCAATAAAATGCTTTCAAATCCATGTAAGATACCCTTTGTTCCAAAAGTCATACTCGCCGCATGCTCCCCTACGGCACTACCACGACCAAGAGGCTCAACACCAACTAAGGAGACAGGTTCATTTAAAAGAGGCGCTAAAACATACCCATTGCATTAGAACCACCACCAACCGAAGCACACACTTTATCAGGCAATTCACCTGTCATTTCCATAAAACTGATCTTTTGCCTCTAGCCTACAACAGCTTGAAAGTCTCTAACCATCATCGGAAATGGATGTGGCCCAACGGCAGAGCCTATGCAATAAATCGCATCTTTGTATTCTTTTAGATAGCCTTCAAAGGCTGCATCTACGGCTTCCTTTAACGTTTTTAAGCCGTGTGTTGCGGGAATCACATTCGCACCAAGCATTTTCATACGAACAACATTAGGATGTTGTTTTTGATGTCAACCTCACCCATATAAAATGTCACTATTCTAAACTAAAATATGCAGCCGCTGTTGCTAGGGCAACACTCACTGTTGACTGGCACCCGTTTCTGCAATCATCTTTTTCTCTGCCTAAAAACTTGCCAAAAAGTCTCTCGCCCATACAATGGTTTAATTTATGTGCACCAGTATGATTCAAATCTTCTTTTAAAATAAATTTTGTGTTTTCCCAAAAAGAGAAAGATAACTCTTTTCACAATGGTAAACTGGTGTCGGACGTCCTTGAAATCTTTTTCTAATACGACGTAACTCGCTGATAAATTTTCTACTGTGATGCCAAATTTTTGATAAGCCTCTTTGATTTCCTAAAAGCCGGTTCTAAATCTTTTTGTAGCACCACCATATTCACCAAAAGTAGCCCTCTTCTGTTGGGAAGTGTTTTTAAAATAATTGTCAAAATCACGATAGTTTGTCATTTTCTTTCCTTCTTTCTTTTATTTTTCTACATCTTTTGATTAAGCAAGTCCTACATAGAAAAATGTCTTGTCCCATAAAATGAGACAAGATAATACTATCTCTGTGGTGCCACTCAAATTGATTCAAGCGAATCCTCTTTCCACGTACTATCATACGCTCCAATCTGATAACGACTGTAGGTTGCCGTCGACTGCTACTAAGAAAGTTGAATTTCTGTTCGTTCGCCCTCATAAGTCCATTCACTATAAAGTCCATTGCCACAATTCCACCAACTTGCGACTCCTCTGTAGCTTTCTTCATACCTACTCTTCTTACTCAATGGTTTTGATATAGATTTGAAAGTGTATTTTTAGTAGCCTACTTCATTTGATGTCAAGCTATTATTTTACCGTACCAACATAAATGGTTGCGCGCTCCAAAACCGACTGGATGGGCCTTGACGTCTTTCATTCCCGCTTTTCATATAGTTTAACAATTTCTTTTGCGTGAAGGAAAAATCACGTAAAGATTCAGCTAACCACTGTAAGGTTCATAGTTATCATCGATAACAGCAACGCTACCATCTTCTCTACCTAGCCACGGAATAAATTTAAAGTAATAAAAATTAAAGAAAAGTCTAAACGGTGGAAAAACTTGGACGAGAGACATCAATACAAAACAACCTTACCACCACTACAAAACCACACGTGCCATTTCTTCTAAAGTCTTTAAAAATGTCTTTCACGTTGCGTGAAAGGCAAAACCATTAGTAGCCACGCATGAAACAAATTATCTTGGAAAGGTAAGTCTAGGGGCGTCACCTTGTATAAATTCGATTGGTAGGCTCTCATCAATCGTCTTTCTTTTCTTTGGCAATCGCCAACATCTCTCTTCGCCAAAATCTAAGCCAACTGCACCACCAAAGGCTCCTAAGCATATTTTGCAGCAAGAAAAGTCATTTCGCCAGTTCCACAACAAACATCAAGTGAGGTGTCTCCAGGTTTTTAATTCACTAAATTTCATTACTTTTTCTTTCAGAAAGGCAACATTCCCCAAGAAAGTAATCTTATTCATACGATCGCAACCTTTGGCAATGTCGGCAAAAACATCTTTAACATAAGTTGCTTTGTTTTCTTTTATCCATTCTGTCCTCCTACACACTTATCCATTTGCGAATACGTTCTATCAAGCTACATTTACCCATCCATCTAAGGTAATCAGCAGCATTAAACTCATACAACTCATCTTCTGCCTGTTTATAATTCACGCGCCTTTGTGTGGTAAACCGACTAATTGAACGGTCAACTTCCATCCCGATAACCGAAAGTTTTTAGGTCCAAACCATACCCACATCTGCTCTGATAGGCTGTGCCTTTCTCTAAAATCATCTCATCTGCTGTTGGTATGTGCGTATGTGCATGCCTAAAACGGCACTCACTTTGCCATCTAAAAAGTAACCGAATGCACGTTTTTCAGCGTTGCCTCTGCATGAATTTTCAACAATAATATGATTGATACCTTCTTCTTTTAAATCAAGAATAACTTTTCTATTCCCGTAAAAGGGCGATTCTAAGGTGCTAATGTTGACATTACCCATCGCGACAACGACTGCAAACCATACGATGATTCAGCATAAAATACACGATACCCTGAGCCTGGTGCATTTTTAGGATAGTTAAACGGACGAACAATTCTTTCATCGTCAATAAACTGATAGACGGTGATCCCAAGTGTGATTGCTCTAGGGTAATCACATCAACGCCACTATAAAGTAAGTCCTTAAATTGACTTTCATTAATACCGTTGTGCGAATGAATGTTTTCACCATTTGCAGCAACAAAATCAATAGCCCTCTCTTTTTAATGATACAATTGCACGAGAAACTACTTCAATTGCTTTTCTGGTGATACTAAATCACTCAATAAATAAAATATTCATAAGTTACCTTTCAATAATAAAACTAAGTTTAGTATAGCATACTTTTTATCCAGAAAATTTGACTGGTCAGTAAAGACCCCTCTCCTTGCTCTGTATTTTGCAGACGCACCCACCAGAGCGAGTACGCTGACGCGGAGAAAAATAACGGGAGTCGAACCCGTACCTCAGGTGCCACAACCTGTATGATACCTTTTCAATATATTTTCTTTTCGACTTGTGTGCATTATAGCAAAAATTTATACAAACTGACAAGACAAGAGCCTATTTAAAAGGCTAATTGTCAAAATGGATAACACTTCTTTCAACGGTATAATCTTTAAATTTTCTCTACATTTAAACCATCTAATTCTGATGAGAAACAAGAGTTTTTCAACTTGACCACCCAATCTTTCCACTAACTTTTGCACAAGCTTTTTGCTGTACCACCGGTAGCGAGAAGATCGTCTACTATAACTACCTTATCCCCTTTTTAATTGAATCGATGTGCATTTCAAGCGAACTTTCGCCATATTCTAAGGCGTAACTTTCGATACGCTCACGAGGCAACTTACCTTTTTCGTGCCATTACAAAAAGGCTTATTCATTAAAGATAGGCCAAGGGGTACCGAATAAAAACCCTCTTGATTCAATCCCGCAAATAATCGTAAAAATCAATATCATTTAAAATTGCATGCATTTGATCAATCGCCAATTTAAAACCTTCACTATCTTCAATCAGTGAGGTTAAATCACGAAAAATGATGACCCTCTTTGGGATAATCTGGAATATTTGTAATGTACTTTTTCTAGTCTTTCATCTACCTACTAACTCCTTATTTATCTGATAGCTCATTATACCATAAAAATAAAATCATCTTCAAAAAGGAAGATGATATTTTGTGCTACTAATGAACGTAAGGCGTTTTAAAACAGCCAGCAGTTACCCTACATCAGCGAAAAACACCGAGCCATAAGTTCGCAAGCCCAAAAACGCTGAGTAAGAGAACACCGATTTTAGTCACCGATTGCAAAAAGGTATTTTCTTTAGCAATTAAAACTGTCTTTCTTGCGATTTCAATACTCTCTGCTGAGCGAGAGGGTTATCATCCATAATAACCACATCACTTGCTTCAACAGCTGCAGTCTGGAACCGATAGCACCATTGCAACACCTAAGTCGGCACGTGCAAAACTGGCGCGTCATTTATACCATCACCAACAAACGCCAAATGACCTTACCATTCTTTTCTTTTTAACAAAGGTTTCTACGTGAGAAAGTTTATCTGTTGGCAATAAATCGCCATACACCTTATCCAGCCCAAGTAGTGTTTGATATTTTTGGAGCGACACTCTCGTTTTATCGCCAGTTAGCATAACAGTTTGTTTAACACCTAATCAATTTTCTTAAAAGCACTTTTGGCTTCTTCTTTTAGGTATCTTGAAAGTGACTACACCATATTACTCAATCATAGGCAAGGGTGGATGCTCTGTATCATCGTGATTATCTGAAAAATCAATATGGTTTTCTTGCATTAAAAAGCATTACCACATAAAATGATTTTACCATCTAGATAACCAGTTAGCCCTCTACCACCTATTTCTGAAATATTGGTAATTTCTTCTGTCAGTTGACTAGAATGGTAGCTTTACGACCGTGCCCTAGCTAATGGATGCGTGCTATGGGCTTCATCGCACACATCAAATCAAGTAGTCTTTCCTTGCCTGCACTTTTGCAAGTACTTCACCACTTCTAAAAACGCCAGTGGTAATCGTTCCCTGCTTTTATCCACAATCGTGTCTACATTCACAAAACTTCTAGATAATTCGATCCTTTCTAACTAAAATACCTTTTTAGACGCCCTATACCACCAGCTAAGTGGCACAGAGAAACAACTCAGGCACAAGGACAGAAACAACAAGGAAAAACCAAGAACGATAGGAAGCCAATCTTGCCACATTGTAAAACCAGTAAAAAGTTAGGTACGATCGCTAAGAGAACAGCACCAATAATAACAACGGGCGTGTAATATTTGGCAAAATTTTGTGATGAATTGCTCTTTTGACTTACGCATTGCCCGCCATCTCAACCATATCCAAAAATACGGTAATCAGTCGAATCTTCAAATAGCTTCGTTACTCTAATTTCTAAAAGTGCGTCCATATTTAATCGAACGCACTTTCATTTCTTCATTTCTGAAATGACAGCGGTAAAGATTCCCCGTTAGGCGGAAGTATCAATATTTCTGCACTCACCTTTAATGACAATACCATCTAGGGAATACGTTCGCCAGCACGCACTACAATAATGCTCGATTAAAACATCATCGGGATCAACTTCTACCAATTCGCCGTCACGCTTAACTGTTGCCATTTCGGGACGGATTGCCATAATTTCGGCAATTGATTTTCGTGACGCTTCCTACGGCATAATCTTTCAAACGATCGCCAATATTATAAACAACATTACTGCAACGGCTTCAGGATATGCTCGCCTAAGAAAAACGCCCCAAAAAGTTGCCAAGCTCATCAGTAAGCTCATTGAAGACTTGCCTTTTTAACATCGAAGAAAACGCCGCTTTTGAAAACGCCGTAGCCTACTCAATAAATACGCCACTACACTAGCTTAAACTGGGCATAAATTTGTGTATGTTGGAGGGCTAAACCAAAGTAATATAAAATAACGGCAGATAGTAAATATCACCATATCGTTTCATTTTATTTGACCTCTAAAAGACAAGCCGGTTCAAGTTTAGAAAATGATTTCTTGTGCTTGTTTTAGGATATCACTTTCCATACTTTCTGTACTCAATGAAAAGCTTACTTGTCTATAAAGTTAATTTGAGCAGAACTCACACCGTTTAATTTTTGCAATTTTTCTTCCATTTGACTTTGCATAATTTGGTGCAACCTAAATTCACCAATTTATATTTTTCATCTTCTTCTCTCCCTTAATCTGATACTTTCTTATCTAGTGTGACTGACATGTGCCAAACCTTGAGCAAAATGTCGTGGAGCATGATTATCATCTAGTGAGTAATACACATTTTACCCGACTTGCGATTTTGACTAATTTTGCGCTCCGCTTTAAAAGCCGCAACTGATGAGAAACTGCTGATTGCTGTCACTATCTAAACTCCTGCTGCTATATCACCAAAACACACAACTCGCCCAGACTATGCCCACAAAATTTTTATCCTTTGTCGAGTCGCACTGAATAATTTGAACAAATCAGTGCTAATTCATAAAATATTTTCCGTCATTTGGAATTTCTTTTTACAAGACTAACTGCTCTATCAAGAAAACAAATGACTTCACAAAGCTCTCACTCATTAGCGCCTTCACCCCTTAACACTTGAAATATTCATTCATATATTTGTATTATACTATTTTTCTATTTGTCAATTCATATATGAACAATTATTCAATTGTATCTTTCACTTCTTTTTAAGGTATCTACCATCTGATAAAATTAGTACTCATTTGAAAGGATGGCTCACTTTTTATGACAAACAATACTATAAAGAAATCGCCTCTCGGTACTTGGTCTTGGGGCGTAGGTGGTTTTCTTCTTTAGCAATCACTTAGATACAAAAAGATTTAAAAGAGTTTTTGATACTGCAACAGAAAATGTGTCACACCTATTTTAAGGGACCAAGGTCACAAGTCATTGATTGCAAAAACGCCTCAGAAATCATTTTATCTGAAGAAAATCACTCACTTTACGAAACTTTTAGCAAAAGAAGCCACCATCTAACACTCATGGTGGTTGGAAGGTAAAAGTTTAGCATAGCCCAGCACATTACTTTAAAAGTAATGTGCATTTTGTTTTTACAAGCAACAGAATGTACGTTTTACACTATAATTTCGGGATTCGTGGTACACAAATTTTTATTACTTGTTTGATCTCGTTCTTGTTTGATGTAATCTTCATAAATTTCCAGTTGGGGGTCCTTTTTATCCGAAAGCATAGAGAAAATTAAAAATCTTAGTAACTTTAGAAAGTCTATGTGAGGTGATGACGCCATAAATAGACTTTTATTAGTTGTACATTGCAAAACCCATAGCAGTAATATTTCTGCTTTTAGTAGCGAAATATAATACTTTTTGCCATTTCGCTAAGTTCCATTTTATGTTTTAAGTAGCCAAGTGTCATACTATACTTCTATTTCTAGAGGAATTGCAGCAATTTTCATCATTTAATTCGCTACCACTCGATACCTGAGCTGATGGTATAAACCATTTAAGCCTATCATTAGATTAAAATTGTCGCTCTATCACTGATTTTGAATGTGTTTTTACGATTTAAGGTGCTTAAAATTTCTTCCGAAAAAATAAAAGAGTTTGTTTCACCTTGTTCGTAAGATAGGTAGGGATAAGCTGTTAGATCATCTGGCATCCGTTGCTCCTTTTACTTGCTAGCGGATTATTCTCGTCCGATAAAACGTGTGGTTTTACGTCAAAAAGGGGAATAAACTCCAAGTCTTTTTCTTCAATTGCTGACTTAACAATTTCTGGTTAAACTAGATTGAGATAGATACTACCCAGTTCACTGCGAAAACTTTGAATGTCATCTAAAACCGTTTCTGTTTTCGTTTCTCGCAAAATAAAATGGTATTTTTCTTCTTCTAAATTTTTACTTAGCTCAACAAAGGCATGAACCACAAAAGCATAATGCCGTGCTGAAACGCTAAAAATAGGTTTTACGTTTTTCACCTTTGCCAAAACGCCTCATCTAATAGGTTGACATGATCTAAGACGCTTCTGCATAATTCTATAAATTCTAGACCTTCATCTCGTTAGGTAATACCAACTTTAGTTCGTGATAAAATAATTGAAATTGATTCTTTTTCAAGGGCTTTCTACTCACTTGAGAAAGTGATGGTTGACTGATAAAAAGTTCTCTGCCTTGCCTCATTAATAGAACCCTTTTTCTACGATCTAAAATAAATTAATTGTTCAATACGCATAATTTTCTCCCTTTTATTATAGGAAATTACCTACAAACTAACTCAACTATTAGATATTACCACTATATCATTTTATGCTATACTGCATTTTCAAGAAAAGATTAGGAGAATTCTTTAAAATGACAAATAGATTTCAACTTGTAGGCTCTACTCAGACCAGGAAAATTTATTTCTATCAAACATCAGATTGAACATCGTGATGGATATTACCTATCCTTTTGACGATGATTTCAAAAGCTATATGAAGAAAACCGAGAGCGATTTTAGATGTTATCGCTAATCAAAAAGGCAAAATGGTATTACTGTTTTAACTGACGGGGAATATTCTAAGTCTATGTGGCACCTGATTTTTCTTTTGGGGTTTAAAAAGGGATTAAACGCTATATCGCTGGACCACGGTTGTAATCTTTCCAAGATCATGATGGTGGCGTCTTTGAAACTAGAAAAGACATCGGTATTAAAATCACCGAACCTCTAAAAATCAGAAAATCATCACTTTTATCAAAATTTTTAAATTGGTCAAAACAGCACAGTGATGGCACACCCGTAAAATTAACTGTTTTGGGGTCCAGCTCACGCCTCTACCGAACTTTCCGTCTTCGACAAACTCTACGGCGAAAATGAAAGTCTATAAGACAAAAAGACGCTTTAAAAGAGGGCGTTATCAGTGCTTATCAATCATTTGTTGATGAATTTAAAAGGGCGTGGTGGCGAAATTCTTGCAATTTGATGATTGCCTTTGGGAACTTTTTGATCAATCGAATCCAGCGAGCTTTTCTAAAGATGGTAATAGTGCTTTAGAAGAGTTTAGCCGATGAATTTGTTGCGATTAACAATCAGGTTGTCGACTATGCACATCGTCGGACTAACCGTTTGGACGCACAACTGCCGTGGTAATTATAAGAGTCGTTATGCTGCAGGTGGCACCTATCTTGCAATTGCCAAAAATTTATTGGCGACCAGCACTATGATCGATTCTTCTTAGAATGGGACGATGAACAGTGCCGAAGCGAACTGTCTGCCTAGAAGTCTTAAAAGACAAGCCAAACGTTGAAGTCGTTTTGGCCTACTCTCTAGCAAAAAGCTAGCCTTGATGACGAGACTCCGTGTGCTTTCTCTTCTTGAAAGCAAGCGAAATTCTACCAAAAGATAGACTCTATCTTCTCATCATTGTGGCTTTGTTTTTGTGCGATTGTGGTAACGAAATCTCTCACAGAAGAACAATGGATTAAACAAGGTCAACGCTTAGCCAAACAATTTTGGAATGAATAGATAAAAACGCTTACCCCACAAGGTAAGCGTTTCTCTTCTATGATCGAGGTAATGACAGCTATTGTGCTCAAAGACAGCACGGTAAGGGTTTGGCACCCATTGATGAAATAATCTTTCTTTTCGTAAAATCCATGGCCCACCCACAGGAGATGCAGTTTAATCGTCGCTACCGTCGGTTTGGCAAAAAGTTGCACCTTTTATGACCAGCAAGATTATCCATAATTTGCTGGATAGCCGCTGGAAATGTACATAAACTTATTGCGCACAGAGCAGGCTGTGTGATCCAACCTGGTATTTTTAAAATGCTGTATCTATTTTACTCTCACCATTCCAGTTATGTGCTCGTGGGTCTAATGCTTCTTTATGTCTTGGCAAGCTCTAACTAATAAAGCATTTTGAAATTTGCTATAAATACGCTAACTCACGCATATCAACGCTTATGTATCATTGTCTGTACAATCCTCGCATTACCCAATGCTTGGGGAAATGAAAAATCTTCGGAAAACCTTTGGAAAGATTAAAGCATTCTTTCGTGTTAATTTTCTGATACCGCTTTTTGGCAATTAACGGCACATTATGACCACCAGTACCCATATTTGCCGTTAGGGGTCTGGATAAAATTGACTCTTATTGTCTCAGAACGTAGATACGTCGCCATTGATAAAATGGTAGCTAACACGTGCATTGATTCAACGAAGATGATCATAAAAAGGGTGCAATTTCTTTTTGTGTATTAGTATTTCTATCTTGTCTACTTTAAAAATTAATCACATCTCGCATCTTGGTCATTAATATCTCTGACACTCTACCTTTAAATTAAAATTGTTCCTCATACATTAAAAGCAGGATAGAGTCAATTTCATTCGTATAGACTACTTTAAATTGCTCAGTCTGTTCAAAGCCCAAATCAATACCACCGACACCGGCAAAACTCCCAACGCTAAATTCCAAACCTACCTCCTTCAACGGATTAAAATTAATAAACTAGCAATATACTTAACTTAGTGTTTCATTGTCTTCTAATCTCCTAAGAGAAAGACCCTCTGAATTTTTCCACATCTCTCTACCATTTCACTTGCACCTAAAACAAAAGAAGCTGCATATGAAGGACTTGCAAAAATCTGATTTTTTTGAGTATTCCATTACTAATATCTCCATTGTTAATACATTTTTCTCTTAAAAGTTTAATCGTCCTAGAGCGTAGATGGTACCTCTTTCATTTCTATACAGCTACCTTTTAATACTACAAAACCTTCATTGGTTCGCCTACATTTTGCTTCAATAGTTCGATTGGATTTTTAGTTGTTCGAGATAGATAGAATATGTTTTCTTCATTTTCTTCAACTACATTTGAATGCGGTAAAACCAAAGGCACAAAAATTTTTATAGCCCTAAAACACCAAGTACCATCTTTGAATACGCCACAAAAATCTTCAAGTTCGGATTCTTTTTCTTCTGTCACATTGCCCGGATTGGGATCATTTTCCATTTTGCACATAAAATCTATCTGTTTCTTTCGCTAGATTAGTGAAAACCTATTTTCAAGATAACTTATTTCAGTGGGTCCAAAGGAATTATTTTTGAGTAGTTACATAACTGCATCATTAAAAATAAAATTATCTTTTAAAATGTTCAACCACTCTAAAAGAAAAGAACGCCTTCACCATTTTTGCGAATACCTGCTTGTCCAATATAAACGGCGTCTTCATCATTTTCATTTTCTACCAAATAGAAAATAAACGCCACTTTTGCTTTTAAGTCTCTTGTCTATCCTTGCATTTATCTAAGTGTATTCCTAGGAATCTTATAGGAAAGCCTCTAGTCCAATTTTTGACAAAGTACATTTTGAATTCTTCCTGTAATTTCGCCATCCATCAAAAGAGATTAAAATTTTTAGTATTACTCATCTAATCTCAACTCCAAAGGTAGTATTATTTACTATATATTATACTTCTTAATTCAATCTTTATAAATAAAAATAGCCGTAACTTATTCCAAGTAACGGCTATCATCTATTTTATTCTTTTCAAGATGAGCAACTAGGCTACCTAAAACAAAAGAACAATTCTTCTTTTGTAACTTCCTCGTTTGCCCTATTTTTAGCTGTTTAATACCTTTTCTCTGAAAAATGTTCATATCCTAAGTCGTCTCAAGCGAACATAATGTTGTTTTTAAAAAGTATATTAATCAAAGAAATGAGATTGTTCTTATTTTTGAATATCCATTTTAGAAAAATGTGCCAGTACTTCAAAAGCTGACTTGGCCATTTTTCTTTAAATGACATCTCTTTTGTTCAATGCATATAATAGGCCTAGTAGAAACCTAAAAGCGAACTGGTTCTTTTTAACGTCCTATTCGCTAATAACTTAGTATTGATTAGCCTTTATCTCATAAACATTTAATTTCCTTGACTGCATAACTGATAAGAATGTTTGTACTAATTAGGATAGGCTTTGTAGCTTAACGCCCTGTTGTTTGGAGTAGGGTTTGAATTTCTTTAGCATAGTGCGGATTTAATGCGCTCCTCTTGTGGTCACTGATGAGAAACTGCCACTTTACTCATTGCACCAACGCCTTCAGCTAAGCTAATTAAGACAGGAACAGTTCTTGCCGGAACCATAGGCAAGGATCAATGCTCGCTGACTGACTAACAACAAAAGATACCGTCAAGCCTTTTGGTACACTAATACCACCATCTGGACATAAATGACTTTATCTTGATAACTTTCGCCAAATTACCCTCACTCGCTTGAACATCCATAGGATAGGAACCTGAACCAAGAAAATGATCTGAAAAGACGCTATCAAAACATCGCCGCCGTGCTCTTTGCTCACTTTTAAGTGTTCATTCCTTCTACTCTGACATAAAAAGATTCTGCTATATCAACGAGTTCAGCATTTTCAAAAGCTCTTGCATATTTCCTAAAAGATAGGGCAAACATTTCTTTTGAATTGCCTCACATTCTGCTTTTAGCTTATTTTCATCTTTCTGTATAGGGATTATGAAAGAAAAATTTTGAAGCGGCACCCAACTAGGACGCTACCGAAATCTTTCTCTCGTCCTAAGTTGAGTCCTCTTGACTGCAGCCTAGGATTTTTAATAGGACATTTTTGTCATCGTCTCTTAGCCCCAAGCTGCATTTTCCGTTTGATTGAGTATTGTCATGTTTACGCTGTTTTCAGATACTTGCGACTTTTTCCAGTCCGACATTCTCGTAAACGATAAACTAAAATGTAGCACCAGTGATGCGTCCCTTTCTAAACCTAGTTGGCTACTTTTCCCTCATAAAAATTCTGCCTCGCATTTTCGCCATAGCTGAGGCTGTTTTGGTATCATCTATTACAACCTTACTTTCGGCACTCACTTTTTCCCGCTAAGTTGAAATCAAGATAATTCCACCCTCGCTGTTTTGTCATAATGACAGCCACTAATTTTGCTTTTTGAGAGAGCACGGCTTCGACACGCGTGCTATCAGTAGAGCTTCAAAAGTCACTGCTTAGCGTCCTACACATCAAAAGGCTTGCTTTTTACCTATCTCTTTGATAAAATTTCTTGAAAATCCATCGTTTAGAATATATGTTTATCGCGTCACAAAAACCAGTGTTTTTCTGGTGGGCGATTAAAATCTAGCATTGTTAATTCTCCTAGAGATGTATAAGCCCCCTACCTTACGCTGACATTTAAATCAATCAACAGCGTTTTTAAGCCCAACTGACTTGCTTTCAAGTATGTGGCACCCGCTATCCTCTGGATTACTACCGAAACCAGCTACCACATGCACATGCGTATTGCAGAGCCATCTCTCGGCTTTAAAGCATCGCTCATCATCTGTCGTGGAAGTAGGTTTTAAAAGCCAAGATAACTAACTATACTCATTAAGATCAAGAAAATAAAAAGCATCATTGTAAATTAGCCTGGCCTCTTCTTGCATGCGTTTCTACAATTGTGATACCATCTTTCATTTTAAAACGCTATGATAAAAATAAGCGACTTTAATTAAAATGCTTTTATACCCTACTAAGTTAATTTAATTGCACAAAAGTGTATCCAAAGGATACTTTGTTTTTCAAAATAATCGTTAGCATGGTGTGCAAAAGTGCCAGTGTTCACAGCACGTTTGATTAGCAACAGTCAAAGCACGTTGGTGTTTTCGCACAGTTGCCTGTAATGCGACGTCGTGAGATTTTACCTCTTTTCAGTCGTAAACTTTTTCAAACGGTTAATGTCTTTTATAATCAATTGCTGTCGTTTTATCTACACAATAATTTGCAGACTTTTCTTACGAGAGCGTCTATTGCTGCGTTCTCTTTTAGCGTGTAAACTCCTCTCAAAAGAGTAAGTCTTCATCGGCATACTCTCTTCGCCACTACTAGCTAGATTGATTAAAATCATGCTTGTCGCCATTGTCAAATTCATCAAAATTGAGACTTTAATGGTGAGGACTTAAAGTGCCATGTGATCCAGTCGACTCAACAGAGTTATGCAATGACTTCTGTAATGTACTTTCTAGTACCATCATTGCCATCATAAGAACGGATTTGAAGACGACCTTCCACTTGGGCACAGTGTCTGCAACCTTTTGATAAATGTGCAACATTCTCGGCGGGCTTATTCCATACCACACAAGGTACAAAATCGGCTTCTCTTTCTACGACCACTCGTAGTAAAAGGTCCGTCCACTGCTGAGTGTAAGAAGTCAGACCGCTCCTATACCTGTTTGAGTGTATCTAAGCTCTGGGTCTTTCGATCCAGAGCGACCAATTTAAGATTACCTTATTCATTTTCGCTACCTTTCTTTAAGCTGAGAGGCTTATTTTCTCACACGAGTAATTAAATGACGCATTCAAACGTTCGTCAATTTTCACCATCAAACGGTCAACTCTCATGCTACCGTGTTTGATTCGCCTTTTGAAAGTATGGCTCATATCGTAACCATCGACGTGTGTTTTGTTGAAATTACATAAGCTACCTTTCTTTACTCCCACTTGTCTGTTGGAAACAACTCGCACCTTCTTTTTCAAGTAGTGCATTGCCAGCGATCAACAGTTGGCTTGAGGTGTCTTCTTCGCTTCAAGACTCAGTTTTAACGATGTAAAGAAGTTCATAATCACGCACATCTGGCACCTCCTCCCCGGACTAATGGCTCTCGTTCAGCAAATTTTGCAGAGAGCAGGGATGTACCACATCTATTATAGCAAAGATTTATTTTTCATCGCAGAGAAAATAAAAAGAAAATCCATTTTAAATGACTATTTTTCTTATTTTTATCTTAAAACTTTGCAGTATAGAAGTAATTTCATCATTAAATGTCAGCACATTTTATAAAGAAATTGAGGTATCAAACGTGATTATTAACAGCTACATTACTCTTAAACACTTAGTCTTCCTTTTTAGGGCGCTGTGCAAAGAAGCACCTAAAGAAGATTTAAGCATGCCTATATAAAGTTGATACGCGTTCTTGCTGATTCATTCATTTTACTGCGTGGGCACAAAAGAAAGCGCATTTTAAAATGCTGTAGCGAGGTCTAAATGTTGAGGTTGTTCCTTTTCAAAAGTGGTCTAAGAGGAATCGCAAGCTTTTGAAAAGTGGCGAATTAGATATGATGATGAATGATATGGTTGTCCAAGCGGCGCTTTTGAAAAAGGGTGGCACCGGTCAAAGTCGGGCTGCAACGGCTTTTTGCGTGCGGAATCAAGATGGTCGTTTTGCTGTCTCGCTACAGGTAGCAATATCGCGTAAAACCAGAAGATTTTTACGGCAAGAAAGATTGCACTTTCTACTAACACGATGATGGAATATCTTGTGGGCAGCTATTTTGACAGTCTCCGGTTTAGATAGAGCTAGACTAGTTGCGTCAACATTTCAATTTGGCAGCGTTTGGAAACGCTTCTGAGCGGTGAAAGATATTGACGGCGCAATCTACCTGATCCTCTTAGCTTAAGCGGCGCTCATTTGAAGGAGGTGCCCAGCTAATATCGTAATTGATGATACAACTCTAAACGAAAATTTTTCACAATCTGTTATTTTAGCAGACAGACACCCTTGAAAAAAGAAAAGGAAAGCAACTAAGAATCATTTTAGCTGAAAGTATTTCAAAAGCAATGGATGAAATAACTAACAATCCCGAAAAATACAAAGAGATGGAAAGAGAATTTTTCTCGTATTCCAAAAAACCACTTCGCAAAAAGATTATCCTATGCCGCAATATACCGCCAATCACGTACCTAGCGAACAAGAAGTCCTACGTATTCAAGACTGGCTCTTAAACAAGGGTTTAATTACCGAAAAGCAGAGCTATCAAGATGTTGTCGATACGAGGTTTTGTCGGAGAATAACAATGTCTCATTCTCTACCAACTTGAAAATGTGAGCTTTTCATACAAAACCACTCAAAGCTAAATGCTTTGGAGTGGTTTATCATATCTATCCATCAAGGGCAACGTTTGGCCGTACTTGGCGAAAGTGGCTCCGGAAAAAGTACTTTTTTAAAATTACTTCATGCGCTCTTATTTCCAAGTAGCGGAAAAATAAGCTATAAAAACAAACCTCTTATCTCATCACCAAGCGATGTTTCTTTTCTATTGCGAGTCCTATGGTCTCATTCCCTAGGAAAACAATTGAAGAAAATCTAACCTTACCACTTCTTCTAAACGGTCAAACATCAAACCCGGATCTGATTGACCAATGGCTAGATCGTCTTGGCTTAAGGGAAAAAAAGACAAACTATCCTAAAATGCTTTCTGGTGGTCAAAAACAACGTTTAGCACTGGGTCGTGCAATGATTAACTCCCGGCTGTTTTGTTACTTGATGAACCTTTTTCCGCCTGTGGATACCTTTTACTAAAGAAAATTTACAAGATTTTACACTCGCTTTATCAAAAGAAAATCAAACGACACTTGTTCTAGTAACACACACCATTGAAGAAGCCGTATTCCTTGCTACGCATTTCTTTACTTTTTACAAACGAAGGCTATCTCTATTTTGAAAGTCCGCTACAAGAACCGTTTGACCATAACAGCCTACTACCTTTTTATGAAACTATTCGACTTATTAGAGAAAAATTGAGAGGAGGCTAAGATGAAAAATTTTAAAGTCAGCCTACTTGTGGGACTCCTTTTGATATGTTTTTAGAAATAGCAAGTCTTCTTTTTGAATCAGCCTTTTTACCTAGTCCCATAAATTCTTTTCTTAGCTTAAAAACCCTTGTCTTAGAGGATAAGCTTCTTTATCATCTCTTAATCTCATTTTATCGCATTGTGTTTAGTGCTATCCTATCTCTAATTTTTGCCTTGCCTTTTAGGTATTTTGATGGGGCTAAATCAGAAAAATAGATGCCTTCATCCTACCTCTAGTTTCTATTTTTATACCCTTTTGCCCAAAATTGTTTTCTTGCCAATTTTTATCGTTCTACTCGGTTTTGAGGAACGCACCTAAAATTTTAATTATTTCACTAATTGTCTTCTTTCAAATTTTGGTCGTTATTCGAGACAGTACGATTAAGATTCCAAGTGAGTACCTAATCAGTTTTCTCAGACAATGAGTAGAAAGCAAGCTTTATTAATTCGTCACATCATCTTGCCCTCTATCTTGGGCGATTTAATCACATCTTTACGCATCAGCGTTGGCTCTACAATCGCCGTCCTGTTTTGCCGAAACTTTTTGTATCTTATGATGGTCTTGGCTACTTGATTCTAAAATGAAATGGAAGAAACTACGATTCGATGTACGGTGCTATTATTGCAATGAGCTTTACTCGGGCTTTTACTCTATCTCTTTTTAGAGAAATTGGAAAAAGTACTATACCAAATGGAAATAAAAACCTTTGTCATAAGACAAAGGTTTTTATTTTCAAACTTTCTCTTAGTACCAACCTCTGAGGTTTCATAACTTCAGCGATTTTTCTTAATTGAGTGCCATATAGCAGCTTCACGGAAAGTTACATTGTATTCTTCTTTAAAGTCCAAAAGTGCATTGAAGCGTTAACCATTGCGATTTCTTCTTTTTTCTGCTACTTCTTCATTGCTCCAGTAGTAACCATATAGGTTTTTGTACCCATTCAAAGTAAGAAACGGTTACACCACCAGCATTTGATAAAATATCTGGAACGATAGTAACGCCTTTAGCTGTGAGATTTTTCACCTTCAGTAGTTGTAGGGACCGTTACCAGCTTCAACGATGAGTTTAGATTTAATAACGTTTGCAACATCTTCAGTAATAGAGTTTTTCTAAAGCTGCTGGAATTAAAACGTCACATCTAAAAGCCCAGAATTCTTCCATTGAAATGTGTTTTGCATCTGCAAAATCATAAAGTGTACGTTTTGCATTTTTCAGCGATAAGTTCTGAATATTTTAAACCATTTTCGTTGTAAATAACGTAAAGTGCCATAGGTTTGGATCCATTCACTACACTGCAACAACAGTACCGCCAAGTTTTTCAACGTTTTCAGCTGTCCAGCTACCAACGTTACCAAACCTTGAATTGCAATTTTTAGCTTTAGTTAAATCGATACCAAGTTTTTTTACAAGCTTCACGGTAACGATACTGATACCATAACCCGTAGCATCATCTCTACCTAGAGAACCAGCAAATACAACTGGTTTACCAGTAAAAGGTACCAGAGCTAATTGATCAGCCTGTTAAACGGCAATATTCATCAGTCATCAACTCATAATTTTTACCGTTTGTTCCTACGTCTGGTGCTGGAACGTCGATTTTTCGCCAAGATATTTGTAGAGACCTCTTACATAACCACGGCAAAGTTGTTCTAATTCTTTGTCAGACATTGAAAGTGGGTCTGAGATAACCCCACCTTTACCACCACCCATCAAGGAATACCAGTGATAGAACATTTAAAAGTCATCCAAATAGAAAGCGCTTTAACTTCGTCAACATGTACGCCTGGGTTAAAACGAGATACCACCTTTAGCAGGACCTACTGCATCGCAGATGAGCTGAACGCCAGCCTTTAAACATACGTAAAAGTACCATCGTCCATACGAACTGGAATAGTAATTTCAATACATCTTTTTGGTTCTTTAAGAAGTTCATAGACTTCTGGATCAAGTTGTAACTTGTCACATGCAGCCTTTACTTGAGCCTGCGCTCTTACGAGAGGATTATTCGCTTCATTGACCATAATGATAGCCTCCTAAAAATGAAATAAATTTTTTTATAGTATCTATCTTTCGATAAATACGAACAATTTTCAGAGCAAGTTTGCCCTTTGAACACTCTTAGAATAGTCTAGTTGACCGCGTTTGTCAAGGATACTAATGTATTTTAAGAAAAATCTTCTGACTATTTTAAAATTTAATGTTGGTATCCTAGCATTACCTGATATAAAAAAGTCGCATAAAAAGCGACTTTTTCACTAACTAACCTAAACGACTTCAACTCATTTCAACTAAAAAAATAACTCGATTAAAAATACATGGGAAAGCGGATAAAAAAATATTTAAGCTAAACGAGCTTCATTTTTAGACAATTCTTTCTTTTGATAATAAAAGAGCTAGCTAGTAAAAGCTATCTCTTTTTAATAAATATTATTTTAAATTAGAAACCAAGTATAGTACACACCTATCGCACTCAATACCGATAATGAGATAGGCTGATAAGAAATTTTTAGAGTGACTTGACAGATGCGATTGAGAGATCAAAAACAAAAAGCCACTGACAATGAGTTAGCGCATACGCCAAACTAATCCATAATTTATAGTCTAGCGTGTTAATCGGTGTTCTACCTTGCCATAAAATGATTGCAAGTGCCAAGAAAATGAAAATCACTGAACCGTAATCAAATTTTTACTTCGTTGTTTCATTTCACTTACTATTTTTGTTCTTTTTCTTCTTTACGCACTACTTTTTAAAGTCCTTGTGGACCATAAAGCGGTTTTTTTCTTCTTTCCAGAGACGAGATATGCCATTTAGTTATCTTCCTTTCTGCCATTTGTAAAATAAAGCATAGATGTGCTTAGCCATCATTTTCTTTTTAAGTGTAAGCGACTCTTATGATTACCTTTAAAAATTTCATAGTAGCCAGTATGACTTTCTTTGTCCGAAACAAAGGCATAGTAAACGCTACCACTTTTTAAAATCGCCTTCACTCTTACCAACCAAACCTGTCGTTGCAATCGCATAAGTTGAACCAGAAACATTTTTAGCTCCTTGTGCCATCTCTAGAGCTACTTCTTTGGAATAAACTGTATGCGTGTTTAATGTACTTTCTAAAACGCCTAAAAGTTGCATTTTTATTTTCTCATTATAGGCACAAATACCCCTAGATAAACCTTTGGAGTCCCCATCTAAATTGATTTATCATATCAGAAAGTAAAGCCTCCCGTACAACTTTCAGCTAGAGCAAGCGTTTTACCCTCTAATTCATTTTAATAGCCATATTTCTGCTCTATCTTCACCTTTTTCATAAAACGTCTTTGGTAGAAGTGACTGTATTTTTCTCTCGTACAAATCAAAGGTATTCTTCAGCTATTTTCTTCTCTCTTGCGCCTTTTGCTGTGAGCTTAATTTGCAACCCTATCCCCTTTAGCATAAGGTGCAATGGTAGGGATTGTCACTTGTTGTCACTAAGTTCATAGAGCTTATCCTCTAGTTCAGCCTCACCTATGTCAAAAAATGTAAAAATCGTTCGCTAATAATTGTATCTTTTTAATTGTCCTATCACGCCATTTTCAAAAACCCATTTCATCTCTTCTGGTGGACCAGGGTAAGAAATTATTATCTTGTTTTCTATTTCCAGATAAGAACCTATCCGCTAAACCTACTTCATTATAAAGTGGTATTGCCCCTTCTAGAACATACAGCTTGACGAAGATTATTTTCTGTATAAGAATAATTTGTTTTTAAAAAGGCTTCTATCTCTTCTTTTCCTTTTCATCAAGGACTAATTTTTATCTAATACCTTAGCAACTGCTTCTCTCGTCATATCATCATAAGTTGGTCCTAGCCCCAGTTAGGGATAATCATATCATTATCCGCTAAACAATTTATAAAAGTTTTTGCAAGCTTTTTCATCCTCACCGACTACAAAATGACCTGTGATAGTAATACCATGTTGACCACAGTTTTTAGCTAAGTAGGCTGAATTTGAATTAATAACATCGCCAACTAAAAGCTCTGTACCCTACTGCAATAAACTGCACAATTCATATTTTTCTCCAAAAGACGACTGCCTAAAGCAATCGCCTTTCATTATCTAAAATTAGGAATTTCTTTTGTTACGGTTTTAAGTCAGAATTTTAACATCGCCTGTATAACTACGTGATTGGCTTTGTCACCACAGTGAACTATCGTATTGTAAACGGTCATCTGCACGTTCAAAACCTGTTGCAATAACGGTTACTTTAATTTCATCTTTTCGCTTCAGGATCATTAATCGCACCAAAAATAGCATCTGCGTCATGTGCCTGCCGCTTCATAGATAAAGTCTGCTGCCGCTTGAGCTTCTAAAGGGTCAAATTTTTCACCCAGAAATATTGATTAAGATTGGCTTTAGCACCTTCCATGAAGTTTCTAAAAGTGGTGAAGAAATCGCTGCTTTAGCTGCAGTGACAGCACTGATTTTCACCTTTACCATAACCCACACCCATAAGTTACCGTCCCTGTATTTGCCATTGTTGAACGCACATCGGCAAAGTCAAGGTTAATCATAGCAACTTTGGTAATTGTATCAGAAATACCTTGAACACCTTGACGTAAAAACATCATCGGCTGTTGCAAAAAGCTTCTTCTAAAAAGTAGTTTCAGCGCTTGTAATGTCTAGTAATTTATCATTTGGAATTGTCACTAAAGAATCGACTTTTTCAGTCATAACTTCAATACCAGCAAGTGCTTGTTGCATGCGTTCTACCTTCAAATTTGAAAGGGTTTTGTGACAACACTCGATTGTTAAAAGCGCCTAAGCTTTTGCAGTTTCAGCAACAACTGGTGCAGCACCTGTACCAGTACCGCCACCATACCGGCTGTGACAAAAACTAAATCCGCACCTTCTAAGGCTTTGGGCAATTTCTTCACGACTTTCTCTGCTGCACGTTGACCAACGTCAGGATTACCCTGCACCAAGTCCTTTTTGTTAATTTACCACCGATTTGAATTTGCTTTATCTGCATTAGAGCGTGCAATGACTGAGCATCGGTATTTGCAATAGTCAAATTCAACACCAGAAACATTGGCCTCTATCATACGTTCGACAGCATTACCACCGCCGCCACCAACACCAATAACCTTAATGATTGCACCATCTTTAATTCTTTCGAGCTAGTTGTTCCATAAAAATTTACCTCCGCTTTAATAATTATTATATATTCTAAGTGTCTTATGGTGCTTTTTCTATCGGCAGTGCATCAGCTTTGAGCGTTTTCTTTTCTTTATTCATTTTTAATGACTAGCCACTCAAATAACGCATATCGACATATTCAATCTTGCCATTAAGACTTCTTGGTAAAAACAACTTGTTCTATAATATCAAATAATTTTTGTAGACGTTCTGTTTGCATTCTTATCATCGCTAAAACGCACTTCGATACCTTGATTGGTATACAGTAGGATATCTCGATGATTTTTAATGTAATTTCTTGGATTAATTCGCTAAAGGCTTCTTTATTCTCGCCAATCAACTTTAAAAGCCAGCTGCAAGCGATCATCGTTACGCACTTCACCCTAATTTCTCATTATGTTCTAGGTTAATACCTGAAATGAGCGGAAAATTGAAAATTGTCGCTTTCTTTTTAACTTGTAAATAAATAGCTCTTTTCATCTATTAAATAACTGGCATTATCCGTTACCAAAATCAGCAACTGGTGTTTTTCAGTAATCGTAATAATTAAACTATACAAAGGTCTTTTAGCAGTTTGCACATCACTTGCATAAAGGTTCTTTTTAAAAACGCTTTCCCTAATTTGTTTTTCTTACTTAGCTTAAAAACAAATTATCTTTACCTAAACTAATAGGCAACCTTTTCTCGAAGTTCCCTTGTATCTATATAATTTGTACCAACTATCATCACATCTTTGACTGCAAACACTGGCGATAAAAAGTGTGCCAACTATAAATGCAACAACTAAGGAAAGTAGTATCTAATCTTTGCAAAACGCTGACTTAAACGTCTTTTTGATTTTTCTGTTTTTGATTTTCTAACACATTTCTTAACCCTATTAACGCCCTAGAATATCGTTAATTATTATAACAATACTAATAAAGATTTGTCTAATCTTTTAGTTTTAAAAATTTGTTATACTTTTTAGATATTCTGCTAGCTTTGAGTCCTTCCTTCCAAATATTTCCTGCACCCATGATAATCATATCATTTTTCTGTAATATTTCTGCAACATTTGAAATATTATCATTCAAAAAGAAACAGATTTATTTTTCCAAGTAGCTTGCTATCAATTGACTACTAACCCCTTCAATTGCATCTTCTCCTGCCGGATAGATATCCATCAAAAAATATCATCCGCCATTTCTAGCGCCTTAGCAAAAGTCCTTTGCTAAAAACTGTGTTCGCGATGTAGCGGTGGGGTTGGAAAACAGCTATTACTCGTCCCGGATGACTGGCACTGAGCCGCCTCCAAGAGTTGCTCTAATCTCAGTAGGGATGATGGGCATAATCATCATGATCTTGATATCAAAATCATCACTGATTAGCTGAAATCTTCTTTTTAGTTCCATGAAAAACGTCCTAAAGCTTGATTCATTTTATCAAAAAGAAAGTCCTATTTTATCACCAAAAGCGACTGCTACGGTAGCATTTAAAATATATGCACCCTGGGATGGATAGGGTCAATCTACCTAAAAATTCGTCATTCTATAAATATCCGCACTGTTTTCTTTTTCATCTTGACGATGGTTTGTAATCCTATAGTCAGCCTCTTCTGAAAAACCGTAAGTATAAACTGTAGCTGGAGATAGGGCTTTTAATTCACTCTGTTTCCTTTACAGTCCTGTACATAAAAACGTCATCCCGTTAGGATTCGTTTTACTCACAAAGGTTTCAAAGACTAATTTTTATCGCATTTTAAATCTTTGTAATGATCTAGATGATCTTCTTCGATATTGGTTACGATAGATCACCCAAGGTAGGAAATTGATTAGCGATCCATCGCTTTCATCAGCCCTCGGCTACTAACCATTCGCCTTTGCCGTATTTGGCATTAGTACCTAATTCGTTAATAATACCACCAACTACAATCGTTGGATCTAGTGCTGTATCTGATAACATTGGTGCGATCATTGATGACGTGGTTGTCTTGCCGCGAGAACCTGCACACAAATCGGCTTTAGTATGCTCTCGCATTAGAAAAGCTAACATTTCTGAACGATGCCAGAGTGGTAGCCCTTCTTTTAGTTTCAATATATTCGGATTTTGTTTCCTGATTGCCGTTGAACGTACGACAACACTCAACATCATCAGCAGTGTTTTCTGGTCGTTGCGATATTTTTAATATCTGCACCATTTTGACGCACTTTTTCTAAGCGCTCAGAATCTGCTTGATCGGAAACCACTAACCTTATAGCCTTTTTCTAAAGTTTCTGCAATGGCACCTCATACCAATGCCGCACACCAATAAAATGCACTTTTTCAAAAGTTTTTGAGCAAAATGCTCACCTACTTTGCTTTTTGATATAACTCAACTATTTCTCTAACTTTTTCTAAAACGTTGGGATGTGCCAAGCGTTTTAAATTATCTTTTTTTCTAAAGTAATACGCTTCATTTTCAGAGAAAGGTAATAATTTTTCTTGAAGTATCTCACTAGAAAGCACTTCATCTAAAATCATCTCAACGCCACCAATCGCTAGCAGCGTGCGTTATACTCTTGATGATTTTTCACTCATAAGGATATAGTGACAAGCACTCCGAGCAAGCCTAGATTCGTTATTTCAGCCAAAAAGGTAGCCCTGCTCTAGATAATACTATGTCACTGTAGCTAAAGCCTCTGGCATATTGTACAAGTACGATCTTAAAACTAAGCGTTTTCTTTTTCTTCATCTAAATTAAGTTCATCTATCGCATGCAACACTTCACCATAGTTATTTTTCCTGTTGCAAAATAATTTGTCTGTTTTTCATCTTCTAGAAACTTTTCTAAAAACCAAGTACAGCATTATTGATAGATTTTGCACCCCGACTGCCACCTGTGACTAGGAGTGTTTTTATTTTCTTTTCAGACCAAACCCTTCTAGAGCTTCTTTTTAGAGACGTCAAACATACTATCGCGTATTAGTAAGCCCTGTTTCTATTACTGTTGCTTCCTGACTTAAATACTGCACTTACTTCGGAAAACTCGTCATCACCCACTTTACATCTCGTGGCCAACAGTCTGTTCGTTAAGCTGGGATAAGCATTTTTGTTCGTGCAAAAGACAAAGGTATCTTCAGTAAATACCCTGCTAAAATCGTTGGTGTACAAACAAAACCACCAGTTCCAATAATAATACTAGGTCGAAAGCGAATTAGGTGAACTAAGGCTTGGGCTGTACCAATAGCCGTTTTAAACAGTGCTTTCACTAAAGAAAAAATTAAGTTTTTCTACTTTAAACCAGAAGCCCAAACGGTGCGAAAGGTAATATTGGTTTCATTTTTCTAAAATCGTCTTTTCCATACCTTCTTTTGTGCCAATATAAAGCAATTCTGCCTCTTTTGGGTTTGAAGATAAGTGCCTATCACTAAAGCAGGGTAGACGTGTCACCAGTACCACCACCTGTGCACAACTCTCCACAAAAATCACCTCAATTTTAGTCATCACTAGCCATTACTACACCAAAAACCCTATTTTATCATCAATTCTATTTTTGACTTTTTCTGTTATACTACTGATATAATCTGAAAAGAGGAGAATTAATTTTTGACTGATGATTTTATATGTCACTTTTGCCTTAGAAGAAGCCAAAAAAGCTCTGGCTACATAACGATATTCCCTGTTAGCGCCGTCATCGTCAAAGATGAGATTGTTCTTGCTAAGGCACATAATGATGTGAATTAAAAGATAGTACCGCACATGCTGAAATACTTGCGATTCAAAGTGCTTTTGTCATACCCTTGGTTTAAAAATTTAAATGGTTTAGAAATGCCATTACCTTAGAGCATGCAGTATGTGCGGGGAGCAATTTTAAATGCGCGAATAAAAGCGATTATTTATGGTGCCAATGAGCCTTTTATTCGGTGCTTTGCTGGATCAACTTTAAACTTAGTCAATTTCCTGAGCTTTCCACACAACAGTCGCATTAGAGCAAAATATCCTAGAAGACGAGTCAAAACTATTATTACAAGAATTTTTCAAAATTAAGGAAGATGAAAGATGAATAAACAATTACAAGAACTTATCAAAGCCCATCACAATATTCGTATTCTTTGGTGGCGCTGGCGTTTCTACGGAGAGAGTGGTATTCCAGATTTTTAGAAGTAAAAAACGGTCTCTATCAAAGAGAAAGATTTTTAAATATCCTCCGGAAAATGATGCTAAGTCTGTAGTGATACATCATACCAAAGATTTTTACGACTTTTATAAAAATTTTACTGGCACCAAACGAGGGTCCAAGCAAATCTCATTTTACCCTAGTAATTTAGAAAAGGAGGAGTTAAAAAGCAATCATCACACAAAACATTGATGGCCTACATCAAATGGCAGGTGCTCAGAACGTCTTAGAGCTACACGGTTCTATCAAACACCAACTACTGTATGACTTGCCAAACGTTTGTCATGATAACCACCATAAAAATGCAGATTCAATTCCCTACTGCACAAAGATGAAGGTATCATTAAACCGGATGTTGTCCTGTATGAAGAAAATTTAGATAATGAAACGATTAGAAAAGCCATTTATCATTTTAGAACAAGCAGATATGCGCTAATTTATTTGCTGGCACCTCTTTAGCCGTCTATCCGGCTGCTAGCCTCATCGACTATAAGGGAAAGACTTTAGTTATTATCAACCTATCCGCCAACACCAAGAGATAAAGCCACAACCCTACTCATAAACGATACGATTATCAATGCCCTTTTGCGAAGTAAGCCCTTCTCTACTTCCTTACAATATCCGTAAAGACATATCACTTGGGTTAACTAAAAACTAAACACAAATTTTAAGATATAAAATACCACACACTACCTTTAATGTATGGTATTTTTATCAATGACTCAAAAGAACTACCTGTTATAGCATTTCACTACATCAACTTTTGAACTCTTAAAATTTATAATCATTAAAAATATTGTCAATCTTATCTCAACTATAAAGAAAACGCCTTTATAGGAAAATAGGTGTTTTAATACGAAAAATAATTTAAAAAACCGTCATACATCGCTTGCGCCATCTCTATCTTGATAGTCACTAGATTACAAGTGGGGCCTCTTCTTTCTTTTGTGTACTTAAAAACCAGTTTCAACTAAAACAGACGTACTTTATTTTTCACGATTCAACCGCAAAATTAGCAAAATTGACTTGAGCTCTACCGCTCACTGCTTTAATTTCATTGTGAGTGCATTTGCTGAGTGCCTTTCTTACATCAGACTGTGCCTTTGTGGTTAGTCGGGCATCGCCATCGTTAGTAAAATACCTTTGAACCACGCACCGAGCTGTCTTTAACAAAACTGTCGGCATGAATGCTAATAAAAGCATCGGCATTATTGTCATTAGCAACGCAAAGCTCTTTCCGCCAAGCTAATTTTTGAAAGCCTCTTCTCTAGTTAAAACAACTCTTGCACCCGCCAGCTTCCAACTTGGCTTTTAATTTCATCGCGATTGGCGTTACGATATCGTATTCAGTGATACCTAGCACCTTGCCTTTTGGCACCATATCCATACCGTTAGGTTTCTGTACGAACCATGACCGAGGATCAATTGCAATCAATTTTTCCCGCTAAATAACGACCATATGCTTACTAACTGCCGTAATATCAAATTTAGAATTATTTGTTTGTGAAAAACGGAAATAACCACTATTTTGTAAACCAGCGTCAATCACCACATCATTGCCGTCTTCGTCACATTCATATAACTAAACGGCGAAAGATTCTTTTGCTAGATTTCCCAATTGACCGATTTTAGCGTTTTTCACCTCTAAAGAAACGGTATCACTTTGACTATTAGAAACAACTATTGCACTATTGCCAATATCCAAGCTGGCTGTGCTTTTGTCCTTTAGAATAATTTCCACCTAAGTAGTTAACAGTAGACTTTCTTTTTGAGCTTGGTTGGTTGTACCAATTTGTGTTCATTCACTTCTTTCAAAGGGGTGTAATTTCTTCACCTTTTGGCACGGCACTCTTTGTTGTTGTCAACCGGAAAGCTATCAAACTTCTTTACCATCTCTAAAGTTTATACCAATTTTTGATACTCCGATGACTCTGAATTTCATCGCCCTTTTTCAGACTACCAACAATGTCATATTCAGTACTAGGGCCACTACGCAAATGGACAAACTCGCCACTGACTTCAAGTACTTTTAGAAGTTTTGATAAGCTCTGTTTCATTAAAACTTGGTTTTTGCCACTTCTGGAGTAGATTTTGGCACATCAGTGAGCGGCTACCGTCTTTTTGTTTTTGATATAAAAGAAGTAAAAACGTGACAGATTAACGTCCAAGCCTTCTTTAGCAAGATAGCCGTACTGTTGTTCCTTCTAAAGGCAATTTTGTAAAATCTTTACTTGCAACGTCATATTGAAAAATTTTGTCCTGCTTTTTGCAACTCCAATAACATTTTGATTTTTAGATGGTCCTTGATAAACAAAAACTTCTTTTTGATAAACTGCCAATTCTTTTTCTTCCTTCAGTTGGTACCTCGTTCACTGAAGATAGCAAGACCGTTGTCTTTTATCGAATGGTAATACCAACCAAATTGATTAACAACTGTTTCCGTATCTAGTGGAATGTGTAGGCAAGCCCTTTTGTAACTCAAAAACGGTTTTGTTCTATCAACCGCCTTACCGTTGATAAAAAGTTCGGCTGTTATTTTTATCGCCTTTGAGGCTTCAGAGGTTTTTCTTTTATTTCTTTATAGTTATTACTCTCTTCGAGTGGATTAAAGGTGCCATTTGAAGAATTAATAAATATGGTTTGTTTTACCCAAGATGTTTTTATGACCAAGTAAAGCTTTATCTTCATTAGTTAGTGGCAAGTACACCACTGTTTATTATAGATTAAATACGGAGTATTTTCTATCCTCTTGATTGATAACCTTGGTGTTAATCGTGAGTTGGATGGCTGACTCTTATCTATTTTTAATTCATTCATTGCCGCTTGTACTGGGGAAGAGATTATCGTCAAAAACAAGCAAGAAGTAGTGTTGTCCCCAATAGTTGAATCTTTTTTCATTAAGAACCTCCTCGAAAGATATTTTTATAGTATATCATAAATAAAAACAAACTACCAGCATCAATTTGACTACATGTCAAAACACCTACAAAAATCTCTTTTTCTTTGCTACCTTCTCTCTAAATTTTAGATTTATTTGCTTTTCTTTAATTTATTCTTGACAAATTGAGACTATAAAGTAAACTATAATTCGTTAAGCGGTTGTGGCGGAATCGGCATACGCGCACGTTTGAGGGGCGTGTGGGTAACCCGTGCGAGTTCAAGTCTCGCCAACTCGCATACACTTACCTTTTTGGGTAGAGTGTATTTATTAAACACAATATAATTTATCTTCAACTGGTTCAATGTGCAACATTAATTGCTTTCATTGCCGTATTTCAATTTAATTTTTTCTTTTAAACGATGCTCTAGTGCGTGACTTTCTTTTGATACTTAATTCACTTGGTACGAAATATGCATATCTAAGAAAATTTTACCACCTATACCACGAGATCTCATTTTATGCACACCTTTTACTTTCATCAAATTCATCAACTAGCAGTCTAATTTCTTCCTCATTTAAAAACCGCCTTATCTAAAAAGCAAACTAACGTTTTCGCGAAATACTTCATAAAGCGCATATAAAATAAAACCAGCAACAATAAAACCAACTATTTCTATCCACTTTACTGGAGCGCCCCTAAATACATTGCCAAAAAGACCGATTAGTACCTATGCTAGTAAAAAATATCTGCGCTTGGTGTGTTTTGGCGTCAGAAGATAAAAATGGTGCTGTTTAGTTTTTCACATTACCGTTTCATGGCTTGTTACCTAAATTGATTAGCAGTGCCAATCTATCACAGCAATGCTGATTGGCGATACCATAACAACGCAATTTTCAAAAACTGAAAACCATTTTTCTTTAAATAAGCCCACTGCCACACTTGCTAAAATAGCACCCACGATTAATCCGAAAAACTAGCTTCTAGTTTATTGTGACCGTATTGATGTAAGTTATCTTTGGGCTTTCGTGAAAGCTTTAATCCGAAGTAAAACCAACTAAATTTGTAAAACCATCAGATAACGAGATGTAGCGCCATCAGATGACGCTACCTGTGCTTTGATAAACTGCCCAAAAATAATTTTAGTAGCGCAATTGCCGTATTGATTGCAAAAACACCACCATAAAAATTTGACTGACTTTTATAATTATCCATAATTTTTCTCCTTTTAATAAAATTTAAATAAAAGCGCACCACGGAAACCTATCCCGTGATACGCTCACTGTCTTTCGACCAGACCTCAGAATAATTTGTTTCTAGTCTGTTCATTAATTGAATAATAACATTTTTGTTTTCGTTAGTCAATGAAATTTTTAATAAATTTGTTTTGCAACTTTTTGAGTTAAATCATCATAAAGTCATTTTCATTTTTGCAAAGGCAACATAGTTCGTTTTCATAGCGATTGATTTCATCTAAAATAGTTTTTGCTAGATCATATTTTGTGTTCGCCTAATCTACTATTGTATTTTTGACGATATTTTTCAATACGTTCATATTCTTCCCTTGTCAGTTCTTGCATCTTTAAGCCTTGATAAAAGTGCTTTACCTTCTACCCATTTTATTGACGTCATGACTTTCTAATTCAAAAAGTTCAACAATGGTAAGTGGCAAGGCAATGTTATGTGTGTGCCTCAGGGCTTTCAGCATATGCAATTTCTTTACAAGTTTGTGCACTCGTCATTGCACTTTCACTCATAAAAAGAGAATACCTTTGCATTCTTTTTGCATCTAAGGCTTCAAAAATGCTTGAGTTATAACCTTTTCCAGTATTAAAAATTTTTGTTCGACATCTATCCAGAGTTTAAAACCCGCTTTTTGCATTGCCAAAAAATAGCTGGATAAACTTTATCGGAATCACGTGTGGAATAAGCAACATAGAGATAAAGGGAGTGTTCTGTCACAAATACTAACTTCTTTTTCATCGTAGTTCATTCCTCTCTTTTTCAGTCTTCTCATTATACCATAGATACCATTTTTCACAAAACCTTAAAACTAAGTACTAAAAATAAAAACACGTCTGTTTGACGTGTTTTATTAAATTACAAGCAGAATTTCTCTAAGGGTTTTACAAGCAACTGCTGTCGGAAACACCACTGTTATCATAATGTGGTGATAGCTCATTATATCGGCTGCTACAATATTTAATAATTTAACAATCGCTTCAACCAGTTCTTTGAAAAAGATACCGCCAGCCTCTGGTGTCCCTGTTCCTGGAAAAATGGAGGGATCTAGAACATCTAAATCCAACGTAAAATACTACTGGTTTATCTTTTAATTTGTCTATGATTGCATCAAGTGTATCTAAATTAAATGGATTCAAAGTCGTATGCATTTTGGCAAATTCATCTGCTGCTTTTTCTCCCAGAACGAATACCAAACTGAAAAATGCGATTGTCACCAACCCAAATCCCACACTCTTCTAATCACTGTCGCGTGAGACAACCCTTCACCCTGAGATGAGTTGTCGCGTAAATCTGTATGCGCATCAAAATAGAATAAAAGCAAATGTCAGGATGCTGTTTTACGATAGCTCCTAGCACGCCCCTAAAGTTACTAGATGTTTCTCACACCCTATCGTCACAGGTGCTTTTACCATCTTTTTAAAATTTCGCTCGTACGTTTTTCAATCCAAAGCAAGTACTTTTGAGGGTTGCCCAAAGGCAACTCTAAATCGCTCACTGTCAAAAACAAGGCTGTCTTCTAAGTCTTCATTTTTGATACGGACTATACGTTTCTATACCGTAACTTTCATTTCGTATTGCACTACGAAGCAAAACGCGTGCCAGGACGATAAGATGTATGCCATCAAAGGTGCCCCAAAAATTACAATCTCTCGCTTCTTCATAACTTGATCACAGCCTGTAAGCATTTTGTGTTGATCAATGCTTTCCACATCTATTAGCAACTCCTGTACATAATTTGTGCAAATAAAAACGCCCCGCGATGAATGTTCGGGTTGTAATACTTGGTCTTAATCTCTTTCTCTCAACTCATTTCATCAAAGTCTTTTACGGGATGATATTTTTAGATGCAAGCCAAAAGCCAATGTCCTGATGGATAGGTTGGTATATGCACTTGATAGACTCTGCTAGAGATCAAACTTCTCTACCCACAATACGTTTGTGGGCCCGTTTCATTGCCATTGCATCTTCATCACAAAAGGACTTTCGTGTTGATTGACCATAATACCGTCATCTTTTAGCGCCTTATAACAATTGCCATAAAGATTCTTTTTGTAAAATAAACCCTCACCCTGGCCCAAAAGGATCGGTTGAATCTACAATAATTAAGTCATATTTATTTTCATAACGTCTAATGTATTTTAATCCATCTTGATAGTGCATTTGAGATGCGTGAATCATTAAAACCGACTGCCGTCTTTGGTAATACTTTTTGACATACTTCCAACAACACGTTCATCAATTTCTCACTGACATCAATATAGCGCTATCGTTTGATGTTTTTGTTAGTTCTCTTAGTACGCCACCATCGCCCGCACAATCACTAGCTTACATCTTTACCTTGGGATGGACTGCCATCGGCACGTGTGTAATCATCTCGTGATAAATGAGATTCATCTTTTTCGTTAACATCAAATAACCATCGAGTGCTAAAAATCGTCAAATTCAGTCGATTCAAAAATGTCTATCCGTTGAAATTCACTTTCTTCACTATGGAGTTGTTTATTAATTCGAATAGACAGCCCGAGCATTTTCAGTATGCATTTCAGAAAACCATAATTCCATTGTTACGCCTCCTCTAGCCACATTCAAACGTTCGACGCTCATATCTTCAGTCCTGTCAAAGACAACCTTTTTCTTTGCATAATCAATATAATCAATAATCTCTTTTGTAATTGCCTCCCCTGGTGCTAAAATCGGTATACCTGGCGGATAACTCATTACTAAATTTCTGCACAAACTTTGCCTACGCTCTCTTTTTAGTGGCACGAGTTTTTTTCTTGGCATAAAACGCCGTTTGCGGACTCCATACAGACAATTGGGGAAATATATTCTTGTTCAAACATTTTGCCCTCTGTCTTTTTAAAACGTCTTCTAATTTCTGCTAAGGCGCTGACTAATCTTTCGATATCTTTATTTCTATCACCAGCACGAAATGTAGGCTAGGATGTTTCCCGTACATCGCCAAACTCTATTTGAATGTCGTATTCATCGCTTGAAGTGAGGTCATGAACCTCTATTCCCTGCCAACCCTAGACGAAGTGTATTAATGGAAAGTTTCGTCCGATCAAAAATCATAGACACTATCACCATCAACTAAATCTCAAGCCCCATAGGCCTCATAATCGCTAAATTTGATTAATCTCGGCACGTGCATATTCTGCCATTTCTAAGACGCGCTTTTAAGTTGTCTTTTCCTTCCATCGCTAGATTACGACGAGAAATATCCAAACTAGAAAGTAATAAATAGGAGCCACTTGTTGTTTGCGTTAAATTAATAATCTGTCGAATGTAATCACAGTTCATCGTTTCACCTCGCAAGCAAATGGAACTCTGTGTCAAAGAGCCACCACTTTTTATGAATACTTACCGCCGCCATATCTGCACCTAGGGTGCATAGCTGCCAGTGGCATATTTTCACCAAAATAAAAATGCGTACCATGTGCCTCATCGACTAACACCTTCATACCGTGAGAATGTGCCAAGTGAATAATTTCTTTTAAATTGGAACAAATACCGTAGTAGGTCGGATTGTTCACTAACACGGCTTTTTGCATGGATTCGCTAAGATTGCTTCCTTAACGTCCGCTACTCTCATTCCTAAAGAGATACCTAGTCTTTTATCTGTCTGTGGATTGATATAGATGGGTATCGCACCACAAAATACCATCGCATTAATCACGCTACGATGGACATTTCTAGGTAAAATGAGCGAGTCTCCAGGTTTACAAGTCGATAACACCATCGCTTGAACAGACGATGTTGTTCCACCTACCATAAAGAAAGCACTATACGCCCCAAAAGCCTCTGCCGCTACTTCTTCTGCCTCTTTAATAACTCGAGATAGGATGACATAGGTTATCCAAAGGTTTCATTGAATTGACGTCTACACCAACGCATTTTTCACCCAAAAAAGCCGTTAATAGGGGATTGCCTTTACCCCTTTTATGACCCGGCACATCAAAGGGAACTACCCTATCATTTTTAAAACGATTTAGTGCTTCCAAAAGAGGCATTCTTGATTGATCTAACATAAGCTTCTCCTAAAAATATTTGCGCCAGCAAAAATCTCTATCATCTCACGGCGTAAGCCCTCGTGAATTTCTTCTCGTTCTTTTTCCAAAAGACTTTTTAAAAGTCTGTGTTAAATAAATAATTCTGTAAGTTGATATCTCTAATTATCATTTTTGTATGAAACATATTAGACTGATACCAGTTGATATCAACGGCATCACTAGCGTTTTCAACGTTTCTTTCGAGATGTATTCTGTATGGAATAGATTGGATGATCCATAAAAATTTTATGCCACCTACATCACGCGTAAAACCACGCACACGATAATCCATAGTAATAATATCAGAATCAAAGCTACCAATCAGATAATCGAGTGTCTTTAGTGGTGAAATTTCGCCACCGTAGAAACATCTCATATCCACCCGAAAAGTTGCAATCGCATTATCGGGATGACTCTCTGGATAAGTATGGACGGTCACGTGACTTTTTATCTAAGTGGGCTAAACCACTTCATCACGACCACGATAAATTGGCTCTTCTGCAATTAAAAGCGCGGCACTTGCACCCTGAGGTTCGTAATCCTGCTTACTGGTCATCAGAACCGTCGCCCTCAATCATCTCGGTTAGGGTTGATGTAAAATGTCTGTTAATCTATCTGAATTATATTGTTCATCAATATAAGCAACGTATTCCTTTTTCTCTTGTGCCGTTTTCGCATAGCACATCATAGATATTAAAACTCAGTGATTTGGTCAGATTATTAAACCCATACGAGGCTTATTTTTCATTCATTCCTTCTCTACACCCCCAAAAATTCACTAAAAGAAAAAGACAAACCTTGTCTTTTTAAAATTGTCATATCAAAGTATAGCAATAAGAAAAGGTAAGCGTCAATTTATTTACTCTACACAAAAAGACACCCTTTTCAGAGTGTCTTTTTAAGTAGAATATACGCAGTTAATACAAAAAGGATAGATGAGTAAAGACAATTTAATAAGCTTTGAAATTTGTGCGTCTTAACATAAGACATCACGCCATCTTCCATTCTTTTTCCATTCCAAAGAGGAATATAGCAAATCACGGGAAGATAGAGTATCGCTAAAACAAAAATACTCCCTACTTCAAAAACAAGGACCAACATAGGAAAACAAAGTAAAGCACCATAGTTTAAAAATTGCCAAAAGTAACGCCATTATTTTCATTTCTTTTTAAAACTTGTTTTCATAATGAACCTCCTAAATCGTTCAAACACTAAACAACCTCTCATTATGACCCTAGTATCTTACTTTAAAGTATACCTTGTTTTTGTTATATAAAGTATTTTATTTCCGATAGCTAATCGTTTTCTCTTATTTTCTATTGACAATTGCTTTACTATTATAGATAATATAAGTACAGTTAATAAAGAAAGGATGATTGATTATGAACCCTACAAATTAAAAGGCAAAAATACTGAAGTGACAGAAGGCTTAAAGAGTTATGTTGAAAAACGTTTCGCTAGAGCTGGAAGTATTTTACCAAGGAAATGACAGGGGACAATCACGCTAATCATCGAACGTACTGAAACACATCATTGAAAGCAACTATTCCTATCAATCGCTTTATCTTACGTGCGGAAGAATCTTCCTCACGATATGTATACCCTCAATAGATAATGTTGTCGAAAAAGTTAGAACGCCAAGTTAGAAAAATATAAAACGAGTCAATCGTAAGGGAGCAAACAAAAAGGCAGATTTCAACCTTTTTGTTAGTGAGTTGAGTGAGGTCGACGAAACGCCTGAAAATGAACGTATTGAAAAACAAAAAGCTTTACTGTCAGACCAATGGACGTTGAAGAGGCAATTATGCAATTGAGCTCTTAGATCACGACTTCTTTGTTTTCTTAAATGATGAGAACCGATGAGATTGAAATCGTCTATCGTAGAAAAAGGCGATAAATACGGTTTAATTCAACCAAAGAAAAAGAAAAGCACCCTAATCTTGAGGGTGCTTTTTTACTAATTTTTCGTTTCGCTCTTTCTTTTTCTACATTTAACCTAATATATACGAGAAAGGGTCGCTTTCTTATGTATTTCGCATTTTATTTTAAAACTCATTTATAAACTTTCAAAATTAGCAATTATTTTTAGCTTTTTATTTTTAATTTTTGGTACGATAGCAAATACGTGGATTATTTTTCCGAAAGTAATTCTTTACATGCGATCCCAATTATCTTGAAAAGAAAGACTATGCCCTTAGTTTTAGGTGCTCTATTTTACCGGATGAAAACACCGAGCCCTATTTTTAAAAGAAAGACTTGATGCAGCCATCACGCTTTACAATAAAAATCTAGTTGATAAAATCATTGTTTCTGGTGGCAGTCAACTGGATTATGATGAAGTAAGTGCGATGTATCATTACCTATTAGTACAAAAGGTATTCCGGCTAGTGATATTATTAAAAGATAGAGGGCGGGTATTTCCACTGAAAAAGTATTAGTAATTATCAAAAACTTATCCGAAAAAGCCTTTACCTTGTCACCCAAAACTATCACCTCTATCGTTGTCTTTACCTTGCCAAACACTATCATCTAACGGCAGAGGGCTTTATCTCTGATACGAAAATGGGGTAATGGCGACCATCATATCGAAAAGAGAATTTCTCTCTCGTACCAATGCTTTTTATCCAAAGTCAATTTTCCGAAAATGCCAAAAGAATTAAGTTCTGTAACTTACTTTATTAAAGAAAATTTAAATGTATTATTCTAAAAAAACACTTTGCTAGTGCAAAGTGTTTTTATTAAATCAAATATTGATATAAATTAATCGCATTAATACCCAAGATAATAATTAGAACACCCATAAATAATTTGTCGTAAAAAGCCTCATCTACCTTATTAATAATAAGCCCGCCGAGATAACCACCTAAAAATAGCCCCCACCAATCGCATATAGGGTAAGACGGATAAATCAAAGCTGGCTAAACCGTGTAGGTAAATTGTACGAAAAACATTAGAAGCTTGTGAGAAAAAGACAATACATAAGGAACCCACCGTTGAAGCCTTAGTGAGATAACCCCAAAAAGCAAATAGATTGCTGGTTTATTAAACGGTCCTACGCCTATACCCAAAAAGAAGATAAAGGTACCTAAGATAATTCCAATTAAAACGATAAACCACGGCGAGCGATATGCTTTTTTTGCTTGAGATATTAAGTTCCACTAACATTACAAGTATGATGACTAAGATTAGAACGATCGTTTTGCACAATACCAATGTATTTATCTATTTTTAAAATATAGACTAACAAGATTGAATAATTTACCTCCAATTACCCCACCTAGAAGAGAACCAAGGGCTAAAAACCCTATCAATCTAAGACCTACTCCCAAGATGTGGTGACGCATTTTTAAACACCGAAACTATCGTCATTGCAAGAACTGTACTACTGGCTAAAAGACCTATATTTAAAGCGAGTAGCCCCCATCATATCAATTGCCGGCTTAATAATGATACCGCCACCAATACCACCTAAGGCACCTATAATACAAGAAACCATTGCCACCATAAAATAAAGTATACCGTACACTATATCACCTCATATAAAAAGGGAATAGTCTAACTATTCCCTATCTTTATCAAAGTCTACAATTTCTGTTTTTTTCTACCACGTTTTTCAACAACAATATTGCCGTCTTCTGTATTTTAAAACAAGGGTATTATTCGCCTTTCCCCTTAAAAGCAAAAGTAACTTCCTGGTGTCTTTTCACTAATTCTAGCTATGACCACTTACCTTCATATAACACTGACATTACCTTTACCATAACTTCGTGCCTCTAACAGGATGTTATAAGGTAAGAATCGAGATAAAGGCGTAAAATACCATGACTGGCATTAACCCGCCATTGCCCTTGCCAAAATCTATCATATAAAAATGCGCTACCACCAAAATTAGCTTCTAGAAGCAATACTATTATTTCTCATATCCAGATTACCATAGGGGCTATTCAATTCGGCACGCCCTAAAATACTATCTTTTAAACGAATCGCCGTTTGCTTACCTAAAACGTCTAAATTATCCACCTTAATGTCATCTAATCGAATGTCGTATCCCGTTGACTCAATGGTCATACTGTCGGTTCTAAAATCTCTAATGTCAATGTTTCCAAAGTTCACATTCAAGCTCACTGCCATTAAATCATCTTGTGGTAAGACAAGACGCAATTTGCCACGTTTTTGCAAGCGTTCTGCTTGAACAAACAGGGTACCATTTTCAAATTTATAAAACAGCCCTCGGTATCATCGGTACCGATTAGAAATAAGGCCGATATTACGTCTAGAATCACTCATTCCAACTTCAACATCTAGGTTATTGGCGTTAATACTCAAGTAGTCTATCTCACGCGGTTTTTAAAAAATAAGATGCACTTGGTTTTATCATCGTTAAATTTGCCGTATGGCTCACTAAGCCCTACATTTACCACGTATATATAGGGAGCAAAGCGAGTAAGGTCCAGATAAAAAGAGGCCCAAAAGCCATTTTGTCATCCAGTACTTTATTTTACCTTTCATGGCCTTACCCCTTTCTTAGATTTTTATTGTACTCATAAAATCAATAATTGACAAGTTCGCAAAAAGAAAAAAATCAAAAAGCATAGTGTAGTCTCGCTACACTATGCTAAAAATAAAGCTTACCTAAAAACACTATTTAGTTTTCATCTTCTTTTGTAACTTCGGTATCGGCTTCATTTTAATGCTTCTTCTAACGCATCAATACCCGCTTCTTCATATTCACTTAATTCATCGGCATCGCTGATAAATTCATATCTATCGCTTGCACTATCTTCCCAGCGTTTTTCCATTTTTCTTGCTGTAGAAATAATAGCCCACACCACAACTTCCAATGATTAAAAGCAATAGACCTAAAAAGTCCTTTTTCTTTTTAAAGCAAGACTTCACAGGGACAAGTTTTAGTTTGTGGCACAATAAATTCAGGGCATTTCTAAGCGTCTTAATTGACTTGAAATGTCAAAAATCTTGCCATCTTTTCAAAGCCACTTTATTTAATCTTGTTGCTTCTTTTTGTTGCTTTTTCTTGCATTCTTTGTAAAGCTTTTAACTTGTGCATCAAAATCATAGTTAAAACATCAACATCTCATCCTTTCTTATCATCTAACTGAAAAATACGCTACACCAACAGCACCCAAACCAATATGACAGGATACAACACTGCCTATTTGAGAATAGAGAGCATTTTTCTAAGTTGACCCCTCGCTCTTCTAGTAATTGCTTTAGAAGAAGGGCATTATCTCTATTGTCATTATACCCCAACGCAAAGGTAGAGCGATTTATTTTTTTATCTATTTTTCACTAACAATGTCCGCTAAACGAACTAGCGCTTTATTATCCTTATTACCTCTAATTTTATCATAGCCATCAATCACACCTTCGTATAAACGTAAGATGGGTTTGATATTAAAAAGTGAACCGAGTAAAAAGCTTGCTTTCCCAATGCGTCCACCTTTTTTTCTAAATTATCTAAAGAATCAATTAAAAAGTACAAATCCGAAAAAAAGCTTTTATTTCTTCAAAGCGTTTGGTCAAAGCCTTTTCATCTTTTTCCCTCATTTCGCCATTCGCTAAAGAAATGACCAAAAGGCCAAGCCCCATTGTCGCATTAGCCGAATCAAAAACGCTAACTTTGATTTCATCACTTATCATCTTACTTGCTATTCTAGCACTATCTACAGTTCCACTAAGCGTTTTTTTGAGATATGGTAGGAAAAGATAGTATCATAGCCTTTATCTTTTAATTCTTGATACATTTCTAGAAAAAAACGCCTGGCGAAACTTGCGAGGTCGTTGGTAAAATTTTACACGTTTTTAAATAGGCATAAAAATCTTCATTAGAAACATCTATTTTATCTAAATAACTCTTCCCATCATAATTGACTGTTAACGGTACCAATGTGAATGTCTAACTCTTTTGCTAACTCAAGAGAAATATCAGACGTACTATCCGTCACTATTGCTATCTTAGACAATATTCTTCCCTCTTTTTCATTTATTCTGCAGAAAGCATAAAATGATGAGACTTCTTGACCACCAAAATGAAGTTCAAAATTCTATTTCATCATAGGCTTCTTCTAATTTTTCTAAAATTTCATCTGCCATATCTCTTGCTTCTTTTGCCAACATAAAAGGGTAACAAAGGTCTTATCATCAGCTTCTGCTTTTTCGACCATTTCCACTAAGCTTTCAAAAATACTCGCTTTAGAAGCAATGATTTGACCATCATAAATTGCAAGATACTCGCCAGCTTGAATGGTAACTTCGCCAATATTCGTGTCACGAATCGCATTAGTGACTTCGCCAGTGGAAACTGAATCTAGCATTTTCTTTCATTTGAGCTAGATTGTATTCCAAATCTTTATCGACTCTAAAATTCATCATTGCACAAATACCTTGTGGCAAATATTTAGTAGGTAGGACTTCGATTGATAATTCACTACGAATAGACTTTTGCTTGTTCTGCACTCAAAAATAACATTTTTATTGTTTGGCAATAAAATGATATGATCAACACTTACCTCATCAATAGCTTTTAGAAATCTTCTGTACTTGGATTCATTGTTTGACCACCAGAAATAATGTGATCTACACTCCATACTTTTTAAAAATTTCTGCCATACCTTCGCCACTAGAAACTGCAATAATCGCGTAAGGTTGATGTTCTTTTTATTGTTTTTCTTCTGCCAAATCTTGCAAGGCACGATTTTGGCTCTTCATATATTGATTTTAATATCATCCAATTCACCAAAAGCGGCACAAAATTCCATAGCTGCCCCAGGTTGGTTCGTATGCACGTGAATTTTTACTGTAGGGTGAGCATAGATTGCCAAAAATGCAATCACCTTTATCTGCTAAATACGCCTTAATTTTTACTTGTAGGATCTTCCTTAACACCCTGTATCAAAAAATTCTGTACAATATCTGAAAATAATATCTTCTGGATTAACAAAAATGATTGAATGATTCATCTGGATCTATATCTAGCGAAACTGCTTTAACCTCTTCTACAAAAATCTCTAGATAGCAACGTTTCATCCCTTCTACAAAGAAAAGATAACCTTGACCACCAGCATCTACAACACCAGCTTGTTTTAATACCGATAATAATTCTGGTGTGCGTTCTAGACTTTCATAACCGGCTTTTTAAATAAGCTAGAAAAAGTTCCTCTATCTCGCCTTCATCAGAAAAATCTCTAATCGCCTCAAACGCTTCTCGTACTACAGTTAGTATTGTCCTTCCATTGGGTTACCTCACCGCTTGATAAGCTCTCTCGACCCCGCCAGAAAAACCCTTTTTAAAGCTCTTTTACACCAATTTCATCGCATTCTTTAAAAGCTATCTACAAAACCTGCTAAAACTTGGGATAAAAATAACGCCTGAATTCCCTCTAGCACCCATTAAAGCACCATAAGATACTTTTTCGCTAACTAAAGCTAGCGTTTTTCTCGCCACTGATTTGTTCTATAAAGCGTGATGCTGAAGAAATTGTCATCGACATATTAGTTCCTGTATCACCATCTGGCACAGGGAAAAAAACATTTAAAATTATCTACAATTGTATTATTAAGATTATTCGC